>ERZ857801.420-NODE-420-length-59588-cov-7.886819_pt1 | contig 59588 bp, 101 predicted proteins | sample MGYA00519762_ERZ857801 | MGnify/ENA primary metagenome ERZ857801 (study PRJEB31778, sample SAMEA3449368) | human gut metagenome | biome: human gut; feature: human-associated habitat; material: faeces | place: United Kingdom | collected 2010/2012 ...
TCCCGTATGTTCACGGGAGACCAGATTTCCAGCCCGGTAACACTTTTTTCAAAACTTCAGAAATCATGGCCTGGAGGAAAAAGCGGGCCATGTTCCACGCTTATTCGTTTGGTATTGTAGCAGGAAATTACCTGTCTGGCAAGCCCGTAGACTCGCTTATTTCGGCTCTTTTTCGTCCGGGAGTATACGGGTATAGGCAAAAAGAGAAGGCCCCGTAGGGCCTCCCCTGTTCACCCCCGCCGGTCATAGCGGATCTCCGGCAGCCACTCATACCGCTGCTCGAACGGGATGAAGTCTTGGCTGTCACCGCAGATGAGCTTCATGGCAGCGTCTATCTTCGCCCTGGCGTAGTCCGCCTCCGGCTTCTTCGTGAGGGCGTCGAAATACTTGTCGTAGTTCTTGCCCCAGGCGTCCAGGACCTTCTTCAGCCGCTTGTAGCCGAAGACATCCTTGCCCATGACCTCCGGGTCGTTCAGGGTCAGGATGAGCATATCGGTCATGTACTGCTGATAGGTCTGGCGGATGGCGTCATGGACCACGGTGTCCCGGACCTTCCGCCGTTCAAGGTAGCCGTTCTTTCCCACTTCTCGTCGCCTCCTATCCATCCATGTGGAACGCAAGGAAAACCCTGTCATCCCTAATCATCACTTCATCTTGCGACCACTCAGCACCGCAGTCAAAACAGGCCGCAGTAACGCAGTCAACGGGGCTTTCGACCGACCTGAAATGCCTCTTGCTCAACACTCCCTTGCTGGTTATCGTGTAGTCCCTGGAAAAGCTGTAATGGAAGCTGACCACCAGAGACCCTCCGCAGGCAGGGCATTTCTTCACGCATACCCAAGATTTAGACATCATGCCCTCCTACACCAGCCAGGCGCACATAAAGAGCTCGAAGCTGTCGAGGTCGCTCCAGTTCGGGGTATCGCATTCCTCCCCGGACACTACCGACCAGAGCTCTCTGAGGTCATGGTCGTACTCTCCGGTGTCCACATCAAGGTCATAGTGGATGCAGTATGCCGTCCACAGGGCCCGCAACTGGTCTGAGCATACCTGTTCGCTGAGGAACGCCGTTTCTGCGAACCTGAGCATGAATGACAGCTCATCCTGTCTGCGCTTATATTCCATCAGACATCCTCCTTCGCTTTACGCTTGAACGACTCACATGAAGCTCCGCAGTCAAGCGGGAGGAAAATCGGAAACCCCTTCCCCATGTACGGGGAACTGTTCTTGCTGCCGGACTTGAAGCAGTAGCCGTAAATATGGCTTCCGTCTTCCCTCTCGTATGGCTCGGCCAGGGCTGCACAAAAGCTGCACTTCACGCAGCATTTTTTGGGCTTCTGGCCTTCTTCCCACATGGCAACCTGGTCCACTGTGCTACCCTCCTAATTTGTAGGTCTTTCCCTTACGCTTCCCGGTCCCCTTCTGATATTCCGAGACCCAGACCACCTTACCGCTTTTGTAGTGCCGGTAATGACCCCGGACGGTGAAGATACCTCTGGGACTCGCATGGGACCCCCTGGGAACCGCTGAGAGCGCCCCATTGATGCTGCGGAGTATGTAAGTAGTCCGCTTGCTTTTCCGCTTTGTGGGGCGCTTAGAGGGGCTTGGCTTCGACCCAGGCTCAGGGGTGGTGTCCTGGGGCTCCACCTCCCGGCGGCCGTAGGCCATCAGCGCCATGACGGAGCAGTAGACCGTCAACACCGCCTGAAGGTCATCTCGTCCTACCTGCATCCGGTTCCTGGTGGATGCCCACATTCCGTCCGGCCGACGGACGAACCTGCAGTTGCCGAGCTGCGTCCCGTTCTGGCTGAGGTGGAGGCGGAGCTGGTCCCCCTCACGGATGCCCTTGATGCGGTAGCCGTTGTGGGGCATGACGATCTCCACGGCCTTCAGCGGGGCCGGGTGGCTCTTGATTTCCTGCGGATGCTGGTCCCGCCACTTCAGCAGGGCCTCGATGTCCTTCACGGACAGCTCCACCTTGTCCATCTCAGGCCACCTCCTCCACCCCGGCGAACACCCCGGAGTAGACCCGGCCTCCGACCAGGTAGTGGCAGAAGCGGTGCCCCTCCGGGACTTCCGAGGGGCTCAGGCTGGTGGGGCAAAGCACCAGCGGGTGGTCTCCGCCCCAGACTACATACTCGCCAGCCGGGACCAAACGCTTCATCTGAGGGCTCGGCCGTTCCGCCGTCCTCGCTGCCGGGTCATATTCCCACAGGCAGGTAGCAGAAACGCCCCCGGCCGCCGGGGGCGTTTCAAACAGCGAGAGCTGGCCCACAACGTTCCCCCGGCTCATGCCGCCACCTTCTTGATGCAGAGGCGCCACTCCGGGCCGTAGGCCATGCGGTACTCCGCCAACAAGCGGTTGGCCTCCTGCTTCGTGTCGGCCTCGTCGATGGTCTCCCAGGGCTCCCCCGGGTACTTCCCACGGATCTCGTACATCCCGCTCACCTCCATCAGTAGTAAACCGGGTCCTTGCCCCGCTCCACGTTCTCGCCACGGAAACAGTGACCACAATACTGCCAGATGCTATGCGGCCACTCACCACCCACACGCTTGAAGGTGGCATAGGTGGCCCGGAACTCCCCGGTCTCCGGGTCCTCCCGGTGGGAATACGGCTCTCCCATCTGGGAGCACCGGCTGGTCATGCAGGCCGGCGGCAGGCAGTCCATGGCGTCGTCAACGACCGCCTGCTCCACATAGTCGCCAACCTTCACATCCTGGTAGCTGAAGTTCTCCTGGGTCCAGACTTCCTTCCCTTCGTACATCATCACTCATCCCTCCCCATGATGACCTGGTGGGCCTTGCAGATGCCCCGGTTCAGCCGGGGGTCGTCCACGACTTCCTGGGCCGTGAGGCCAAGGGCTTCCAGGGCCTCGCTGGTGTCGCCGGTGTAGCTGTACTCGTGGTTATCCAGTTCACACAGGAACATATCGAAGATGAAGCCCTCCCCGGTCTGGTCGGCGGCGACGGCCTCTTTCAACTCCCGCTTGTGGCGGTCGAAGGTCTCGTGCATGGCGGTGCGGTCTTTCTTCTGGATGAACCCGCCACAGCCAATGCTGACGATCTTGTCCAGGTCCTTCTCCGGGTCCAGGCCCCACCCCTTCATCATCTCCTCGAACTGCCGGTTGCTGAAGGCAAAGCCCAGGGGCAGGGCGTTTACCTCCTTCTGCTGACGGGACCTCAATTCCGCATACTTGTTCACGATAGGTACTCCTCCTGTTCTTCGTAATACTCGCTTTCGACATCATGCAGGGCGTCGTACAGCTCCTCAATCATCTTCTCAATGGCATCCGCATCTTCGACGAGCTCCTTCAGGCTCGGAACCCCCCGGAACCCGTTCTTCTTGGCTTCCATAAGTCCCATCACATGGTCTTCGGTGTCGAACTCCTCATAGTATTCGAGGAGTTCATCGACGACATCTTCTCCACTGATACTGAGCCAGAAGTCTTCACCCGCCGGACTGTACTTCTGGAACTCCCAGCAGTTTTCGTCAATATTTACCTTCCAGCCCAGCTCCTCCGCTTTGCTGACCAGCAGCGACTTCAGCTTTTCGGTCATCTCGTACCTCCTCAGATCGAAGCACAGAACTCGCCCAGCTTCATCCACAGGGAGAAGGTTTTCTGGGACATACGAACTTCATCCGGCACCCCGGAGCCCACGGTCCAGCGGTGGGCCAGGTTGAACAGCCTTGTGGCCGCCTCCCGCTCTTGCTCTGTGAACTCCACCAGCCACCGGCGCTTCCGCCGTCCGGTATTCCAGTGGGCGCCAAACCGTGTCATACAGACCAGCGCATACGGGATGGTGGCGTGGACCTCCTCGCTGGTGAGCACCAGGTACATCTCACATCTTGCCATAACCAAAACCCCCTCAGTCTCCGATGCTGAAGTAGTTCGAGTAGACCGTATCGTCTTCCTCGCAGTAGTAGTAGGTGCGGTCGCCGTAGGCTTCCTGGTCGTAGTAGAGAAACACCAGCTTCTTCCCCGCCCGCTCCGCCTCATACGCAGAGTTGAGGGAGTACCGACACTCATGCTCCCCTAAAAATTGGCGGAGGGCTTCCCGGCTGGGAAGCCCATCCTTCGGGATGACAATGCTCATGGTCACCCCTTCTTTCCGACCGTCAGGTCATACAGCTTGGCCTTCAGCTCCATGATGGTCATGTCACGGTCATGGACCTCGGCCTCCAGGGAGCTGATTTTCTCGGCCTGCTCAACTCGTTTTCCCCTCTCGATGAGGAGGAACTTGTGCTCTGCGTCGGTGCTGATTTCCTGCTCCTTCAGAGCTTCCTTCGTCTTAGAGTGCTCGGACATTTCTGCCCGGAGCTTTTCCTGGAGCTCTCTGTACCCATCATGCTCCAGGTTGGTGTGCTGGTTCCAGAACCGGGTGGCATCTTCCCAATGCCAGATGCGAAACAGGATGGAATAGAAGGTGTTCTGGGTGGCGGGGCGTCCGCTGCTCATAGTCCCCTTCGGGTCCGGCTCCCCATTTCTGTTGTTCCGGCCGATGTCATTTGCCAGGCGCACCAGCTCCTCAATCGGCGAATTACCGAAGATGTCCTGGGCCCGGCAGATGTCTTCTTGGTCCAGGCTCAGGCCATGGGCCCGAACCTCGGCCACCAGCTCGGCGGCCGTCTTGATGTCGTCGTACTTACTCATGGTTGGCTCCCCTTTCCAAATCGCCGATGATGAGGATGAGGGCCTGCTTGGAAGTGCCGTACAGCTTCTTCCGGTCGGCACCCAGGCTGACAGCCAGGTCCCTCAGCTCATTGGTGTTCATCTTGCTCAGGCTACGTTTCATATCAAATACCTCCGTCAAAAACTGACCGTCTTGGATAACTTTCTTACTGTATCTTCATTCTAACTTACCGACACGGTAATGTCAAGTCAAAAACATAAAATAGCATAAATTTTTCTGCTATCCTCAAACGGCTTTATTTTCTGAACTTTTGGAGGCACTTGCGTGGTTTCACGAGGCAAACAGAGCTTACCGCTGCGGAAGGTGGCGGCTCACTTCATGTCGCTCTCCGGGAGGCCGCTGTAACGGGCCCAGAACTTCTTGGAGGCGCTTTTGCTCATGGGGGATATGGAGTTATAGCCGCCCTCCCAAACCTGGTAGTAGGCCAGGAAATAGGCGCCGGACTGGTCTTTGAACAGCTCCATGTAGAGCTTGTCATCCGGGTGCTCTTTGCTGGTGCAGAGGGACTCGGCCTTGCCGGTGTCGTAGGTGACGCCACCGACCATCTGGACCACCCTGGGGCTGCCGCTGTTGCCCAGGTCCAGGAGTTCGGAGCCGGTGCTGCTGACCATCTTCACGGAGTAGCCGACGAAGCCCAGCGCCTTATTCAGCTCATCGAAGGTCAGCGTGTCGTTCTTCAGGCGCCCGCTCAGGTTCTGAGGGCTCCATCCCATGAACTCTGCCAGTTCCTTCTGGGTCTTGCCGGCCTCGGCCAGCGCAGATCGGACCATCTCAGATGCGGTCATCGGACACCAATCCTTCCATCACAGCCAGGGAGACCAGGTTCTTCAGAACCTTCTCCATGGCCTCCATCCGCTTGTCCTCCGGTTCCCTCATGGCGGCCTGGGCCTTGCTTGCCTCCATGGCGACTGAGCACCGGAGGTTGACCAACCGGGAGTAGTCGTCGCTTGCTGCTGCGGCCATCCTCATGGCCGATGCCAGGTCCTCCGCATTTCTGTGCTCACGGTCATATCTGGGGATGCCGGTCTCCTGGTAGTTCATGTAGGCCCGGCTTGCCTTGGCCTCATACTTCTCAGCCAGGGCTTCCAGCTCCGCCTTACTCAGCATCGTCCTCGTCCTCCTCATATTCTTCTTCCAGCCACTCATCGAAGCCCATGGGGGCAGCGCCGTAGCACTCTGCGGCGGAATGGTCATCAGCCCAATCGTTCAGATAGGCGATGTAGGCATCCCACCGCTTTTCCTTCATGACGATCTCGTCGGGGATGTCCAGGGGTTCTTCATCCTGCCAAGAGACCAAGAGGCAAGAGCTGAAGTTCAAAACGGGGCGGACGCCGTAAGAGAGGTTGGCGCCCCAGTAGTCGTAGTTGCCGCTGGAGCGCACGTACCACACGCCGTCGGTGCTGCTGGCGTGCGGGGAGCGGAGCCACCGAGTCCAGACCGGCGTTGCCAGCCACCAGGCGCCGTCCACCTTCGGGATGATTTCCTTGTACTTACCATACTGCTCCAGGGTCAGCAGCGCCACGGTGCAGTCGAGGTGGCCGTAGACCCTGGTGCCGTCGGTGGCCTTCAGGTCGATGTGCTGGACCAGGCAGTCACCATCCTTCATACCCCTGGACTTCAGGAGCTCCGTGTACTCAGCGAGGGTCCCACGCATATCCGCCTGGGACAGATCGCTGTTGCCGTTGCGGTCAAAGACCGCCTTCTTCCAGATGTCCTTGCGGATAGACAGGACGCCGCCGTCCACATGGTCCAGCACCACATACTCCTCACCGAAGACGGTGAAGGTCTCCCCGCAGGGGACTTTTCTCAGCTCAATGTTCTTCATGCCAGTATGCCTCCTTTTCTTCAATGGTGGCCCCAGACGGGAGCCCACGCTTGCGCCGGTTCTTCTTCCACCCGGCGTATACCTTCATGTCACGTTCGTCGATGCTGTACCCGCAGCCGCCGGTCGTGCGGTCGTGAATGAGGAGCGGTCGGGGATAGCCGGGCCGCCTGGCCCGGAGCACCTCATAGGCCCCCACCGGGGGCTCCAACTTCCATCCGTTCCGCAGCAGGTACGCTTCCAGGTCCGGGAGCATACCGTGCTCCACAGTCGTCCGGTTCTTAATGGCCGTCACCTTCTTCCTTCTTGATAGCAAAGTTTCTTTTCATGCCTCATCCGATAAAAACCACACGGTTTCTGGTTTCAGAAAGTCTCCACACACAATGTTCCGCTCCAGGATTTCTTCCGTACCTGGCAGTAGCTCAAGTAACCTTTCCCGTGCCTCCCGTACATTGTCCGGTAAAATGTCGATGCCAAATATCGTACCAGCCGCCTCCTCCGGGGTCATGCCGATCTGGAGCTTCCGTCGGGCAATCTCCACCAGAAAATTTCCGTTGCCGCAGGCCGGTTCCAGAACATTTCCGCTCCAGTCGGGAATGAGGTCGCACATGGCCTTTACTTCACGTTCTGCCGTGAATACTTCCCCATGGTCTTTGACCCTTTTTTTGCTCTTAATCTGACTTCCGTGTCTGGCGTGGCGGCCAGCAGGTCCAGGATTATCAATCACGTCAAAGAAGCTCATCTGCTCGAACATCATGGTCATTTCCTTCTAAAAAACCATTCACGGTCCACCAGTCGCCATTCGCTTTGACCAGCAGCACATCTCCGCCGCCGGCCTTCAGGTCCGCCCCACAGTAGGGGCAGGTCTCGACGTGCTTCCCGGCAGGGTTCCAGAAGTCATTCATCACCCAATACTCTGCGGGCTGGACTGCATTCAGCCAGATGTACCTGGTGGGAGGGATGCCCTCGCACCGGTGAAGCGCCCGGTCCCACAGGAAGCCGTACCCTTCGTTCAGCATGGACAGGACCCGGCTCCGCTGCGGATCTCCGGCGGGTATGAGCATCTGCGGAGGAAGCGACTCCCACCGGCGGAACATCTCCACCATCTTCTGCTCCCGGAGGCGGTTGTCTTCTGCCGAAAACAGGTCAATCTGTTCCAAACCGTTTCACTCCTCCGTGTAGTCGTCGAACTCCGGCTCCTCGTCGGCGGATATGGTTTCGTCATGGTCGCTGACACCAATGAGCTTGTCTGTGCCGCCATTTCCGGCAAATGCCATGATGCCGCCGAAGTTCTCTCTGGCCCGGTCGTAGATTTCTTCCTCTGTCAGTTCTTCATCATCTCCGACCTCGATGAGAACAGAGACCGTGACCTCGGTATGGCCGAACACCCTGAGCTTCTTCATCCGTAAATCACCTCCCCGAACAGAGCATACTGGATGATAGCGTCGGCGCAGTCGGCGTCGATGTTGCAGCAGTCCACCTTCCCGTCCTCGATGGCTCCGTATTCATCCCCGCCGTTCTCCACCCAGAGCTTGAAGCCCTTCAGGAACTTCTCCAGGTCCAGCTTTCGGTAGGCGTCTTCATCCGTGTCGTGGAGCAGGAGCGTACCGCCTCTGGAAATCTGGTCACTGGCATACTTCCCAAGGTATTCGCCGCCCTCCACAGCGGCTTCGTCGCACCAGTAATTGATACCGCCCTCCAGGGCCGCCACCATGATGTCGTCAATGTCCTGCTGGGTCAGCTCCACACGGATCTCCACCTTGACCTCAAACTTTTTCATGCAGATGCCTCCTCTCCTTTGATGAGCCCGCTGGTCCAGGCCCCGGTTCGTGTGCCGATGCTGGGCAGCCGATCCAGCAGGCACTTCTTCATGCCATCCAGATACCGCTGGTAGTGTCTGGCCTGGAGACCGCTCAGGCGGTCGTCATATGGGTCCTCCTTCTGGATGAGCTCCACGGCCACGGACCACTGGTTGTCCTGCACGGCGATGTAGAACAGGCCGCTCTCCATAATGACCCGCCGGTCGAGGTCTCCGTAGGAGCCGTCTCTAATCCACTGGTCTCCCTGCACTCTGGAAAAGCTGGGGAACATCCGGCCGAAGCTGTCCATAAAGCACTCCAGGATGTCGTCTTCCTCCTCCCCGGTGCCCCAATCGTCATACAGCCAGTCGCCGCCGGTCAGCTCACCATAGTCCAGCTCTCCCATCAGCCGGGTCTCCGGCTCATCAGAAAACGGGTCGTCCCGTCGGTACACATGGATGTGGTCATTGTCGATGTAGTACAGGCCCTCATACGGGCCGTTCACGCAGACATTTCCTCTTCCCATGATAGCCTCCTATCTACCATACCGAAATCCAGTCGGGAGACTGCTCCATCTCCTCGACCTGCTTCTCTTTGGCGTCGAAGTCGAACTGCTCCTCCTCGGTAACGAACTCCGGGCAGTCCAGGTCCAGCACCTCCACGCTCACGTCGGAGCTGGTGGAGAAGACCTGCCGGACCATGCCGCCCTTCACCACGACCATCACGTCCACCGCTACTCCTCCCCTCTCAGCCACCGGAGGCAGCCTTCCTTGTCGGCGAACTCCTCGGTCCAGGCGTCCCCAGTGCTGTTGTCGATGCCGACGAACTGCTCCCGCTCTTCCAGGTAGAACAGGCCCAGGGGCTCATAGTGGCCCCCGGTCCCGTCGCAGCTATTCAGGAGCCGCCGGGCGTCCTCCTGGCTGATTTTCTGGATGGTCAGTGTCTCACTCATCATCATCCTCCCGCTCCAGGCGGTCGAACAGAATTTCGACCTCCTCGCTGTCGAAGCCGTCGATGATGCCTTGCTCCACGCAGAAGCTCAGGAAGTCGTCGAACAGGTGGCGGCCGGCTTTGGCCTCATCAGAGCTCAGGCACTCCTCGTTGCGGAGGGCCTCAATGCAGTCCTCCAGGTCGAGCCGGGTGTTGTGGAACCGGCAATAGCTCATATTTGACATTTCAGGGCCTCCTCACTTCATCTTGTGTACCGCATACACGGTTACATTGGAGATGCTGCTCACATCTCTGTCAAAACGCTCATCATCCATCGGCTCCAGATAGAAGCCGACCTTCTCCAGCGTCCCATCATCGCCGTAATACTTCACGCCGTAGAGAACATGGTCCGTCTCGGTCTCGGCCAGGATTTCCCTGGCCTTTCTCTCGAACCTCTGGAGGTTTTCTTGGACCTGCTTCAAGGTCATCTGACCAGCTCCTACCATTCTCCCTCCGCTCCACTGAGTCCAGGGGACCCACTTCAATTCGCTCATAGCGTCTCCTCCCACAGTCAGGCGTTCTTGGCCTGCTTGTACCACGCCAGCGCCTCTTCATAGGTGTCGAAGTAGTCGATGTAGTGGTCGCACATCTTGTTCTCGGTCATGCCATTCTCCGGCTTGGTCTCCGCTTCGACGGGGTACAGGTTGACCTTCACCCGGCCGCTGTCGAAATACTTGGTGCTCACCGCCCAAAACCTCATGACGTTCACCCTTCCTCATCCTCAGCAGGCTCGAACATATCTTCCCGTTCGATCCTGGAGCAGTCGCAGCAGGGCCACTCGCCGCTGCCAAACTCCTCATATTTGCAGCCCTCACAGCCCATTCAGTTCTCCTCTTTCTTGGCTATCCTTCGGAGGGCGGAGATGGCAGACGAGATATGGCTGCTTTCGAGGCTGACCACATCATATCTGTCCAAGCCCTCCTTGCCGTCAATCCAGGCCACCAGCTCCTGCGGCGTGGCGCAGAAGTCGGCCAGATTGCCCAGGGTTCCAAAGGCCCGCATACGTTCAACGCCCTTATCGTTGAGGTAGTAGCTCATCTCTGAGAGCTTACGGTGCTCGGCGTTGACCGCCTGGAGCCACTCCTCATAGTTCTTCACTTTCACGGTTCATTCCTCCTCATCTTCCCAATCGGGTAAGCTATCCAGAAACCGCTGGATGAACGGGATATACGGGAAAACGTAGTCGGCGATCAGGCCGCCGACGCCCAGTACCAGCAGGAAGCCAGACAGTAGCCCCATGGCTACCACCGCTTCGCCCAGTAGGTCCTCCATGCTGCTCACCTCAAATCAGGTAGGGCAGCTCGTACTTCACGAAGTCTGCCGCCATGCTCTCCAGCTCTGCGTCCAGGTCGTTGCACCAGACAGACAGGTAGCCATCCCTGGCCTCCTTGTCCTTCCAGTTCTCCCGACTCAGGCCGATGGTCTCCAGGATGATGTAGCCGTCGTCTCCGACGTTGTAGAGGCTGCGGCCGTCGTGGTTCCTCTTCCACTCGGCGTCCTCCTGCATGGTCTCCTGGTCCGCTTTCTGGATGTACTCCACGACGCAGGTGTCGAAGTTGTAGCGGAACAGCTTGCCGTTCAGCTTATAGGGATTGCTCTTCATTTTCGGGTCATCCTTTCTTGACTTGCTCCTGCCTTCGTGTTACCATGGTGGCGGAACGGGAGGCAGGTCCCGTCCCGCCCTATGGGTTAGGCTCCCGGTGCTTGCGAGGCTTTTGGGGAGCCTAACTTTTTACTTGCTGGGGGCTGCCGGCGCAGGGTAAGCGGCGATGTACTTGATGCACTCGGTCGCTTCTTCGGCCGTGTGACCGTGGGCTTCGAGCCATTCGATCAGGCGGGCCGCTTCGGTTGCGGTCATGCTATCACCGTCTTTCATGCGTGATACACCTCCTGCCAAGTGTTCACGCCCCACCTTTTCAGGCGGGGCGCTCAATAACTTACCAACTTGGTAACTTATTGTAACTTCATTCTAACTTACCGACACGGTAATGTCAAGTCAAATATTGATTTTTTCAAAAATATTTTTGCAGATAAACTTGCCTCTTCATTTTGCTTGTTCTTTCTGATTTCAGGGCGGTTTTTGGCAAAAAAAGAGAGCCCTCCCGCATTACCAAGCCGGTATAATATCGGCCGGATATGTAGGAGGGCTTATTCCGCTCTAGGAGCCGTTTTAAGGGCACTTTCCGTTTCGGTATGTAATTTGATGGGTGCAGGCCGTTGTCCGCTTGTGGGTGGTTTTACGGAGCTTGTGGGCCGCATTTAGGCTTGCCGGGAGATGTCCGGTGCAGATCTGCCCAGGACCAGGCACGAAGCAGCGTCCGTGTAGGACGGAATTTGGGGCTTTTTCGTCCGTGTGGGAAAACATGGCTTAGAAGCCGCTTAGAGGCGCTTAGAGGGCATTTTAGGTTGGGGGGGTATAAGTATATTCTGCTCTCATAAACTCCGTTTTACCATTTTTTGGCGTTCTGAAAATCTCAAAAATCGGTCAAAAATCAACTTTTTCTTTCTCTAAAAGTTAGATTTTTACCTTTTGCACAGTTTTACATTACTTTTTCAGTACATAGCAACGAAAAAATCCCCCTCCAGGAGCTGCGAATAGGCAGCCCCCGGAGGGGTGGTCTTTTTATATCGCCGGACTGTCTATGGAGCCCTCCGGCTCCTGCGGAACATTGAAGTTGGCGGCCTTGGCCGCTTCGTAGGTAATGCCACCTTCCTTGTGGTCTGACTTGCACAGGCTGAGGTAGGCCGTGCATACCACGCCGTGGGCAGTCCAGGGCAGCCCCACCATTGCAGAAATCCATGGCAGGGACCCGGTGTAGCCGACCCGGATGCAGTAGGCCGCCAGGAGAAGCCCGCCCACCGTGACAATCCACAAGAGCGGCCTAATGTCGGCCACCATCCACTTCGAGAACTGAGACATCTCCGGCTTCTTCCGGCTCTTGCCTCCGGCCAGGCGCTTCCCGCTGCCCATCACGCAAGGCCGTGGTCCTTGGCGAACCGGAAGAACAACTGCGCCGCCTGCTCTCGGGTCAGAAAATCCTCCCACATCATGTTCGGATCTCCGGCGTCGGTGGTGCCATTTCCGGCGAACAGACCCACAGAGACCGCCCACTCACGAGCTTCCTGGCTCCAGTCGCCGCTGTCGTTGTCCCGGAGCTTCTTCCGGTATTCGGCCATAGCAGCCGAAAACATCTCGTTGAACTTGGTCTGGTCCATATCGTCGTCCTCCTCTTCAAGTCTTCTGGTAACTTCTGCGGCGATCTCTCCGTGCCGCTCATATAGATAGTCGCCGGGGCAGCTCTTGTTTGCAAACCAGCGATGCACCGTCATCACCATCTCCCCATCCTTCGGAGTATAGGATAGGGTCTTATCCTTGTCACCGAACCAGAGGAGCTTCTTCGCTCCGTTCCGTCGGCAGATGTCCGTCACCAGGTCCAGAAGGGCGGAATACGCCTTCTCGGTCACGGCATAAGGGGCACGGTTGTCGCTGGCGGTCTCGATGGTCACGGCCCGGTTGTCGTTGGCGGAGCTGGAGGAGCACCAGGAGCGGTCCCCCTCATCGACACACAGGCCGATGCTTCCGTCGTAGCCAATGACGTAGTTGCAGGAGGCTTTCTTTGTGGCGGGCAGGAATACCTCGCAGCCACGCCGGGCGGTCACCTGACCCACGAAGCAATGGATAGTGATGCGGTCAATCTTGTGATTTCTGGGGCTGCTCCGGTTTGGGCTTATCTGAGTGACGGAGGCAAGCGGGCTGTTACTCATTTTTGTCACCCGCCTCAGGCTCCCCGGTGCCGGAAGTTTCCGCAGCCGTGTCTGTGGTGCTTCCCTCTGTGGGCTCCTCAACAGCCGGGGGGTTCACAATCTTGGTCATATCGCAAAGGGCGTCGATCATTTCGGACAGCGCCTCAGTGTCCACAGGGTAGTTAATATACTCGGCGCTGGTCTGCACCATCGCCATGACCCACTCCTTACGGGTGGCGCCGTCGGCGAACTTAACCTCGGCCTCTTCCATGAGGTCAACGACAAGGCCCAGCAGGTGGGTCCAGTTCTTCTCCTGGACCGCCTCTTTCACGGCCTGGTACAGCTTGACGGCCAGCGGGATGCAGGCCGCAAGGCCCGTCAGAATGGCAACGACGATACTCACGATCTGTTCTGCGTTCATGCTCTGTACTCCTTTCAGGTTTCGGGCGCGTCTTCGTCGCGCTCATTGGATGAGGATTTCAAAAAGTCGTGCTCCCGGAGCCGGTCATCGTAAACCATGCTGATATTGGTGATAGCGTGTTTCGCCCGGTTATTTTTGTAGCCCTTGTGCTCATCGCAATACCGCTCATAGAAGTCGATGTCGGCAAGCACGTCGATGAACTCCTCCTTCGTGTGCGGGATGTCCCGGAGCAATTCATTGTTGAACCGAAGAATACGGGCCCGGTGTTCGTCCGCATCCCTCATCTCGTCTGTGTGGATGTGGTCGGCCAGGTCCTGCTTCACGGTCTTCAGGTCACGAAGAACTTCGGCGTTGATGGCCCGGCCAAGAGCTCTCGCTATGGCGGACCACGGTTTGATTTCGATGGGGGCGATTTGCACGACGGACATGACGAACAGGAGCACCCCGCCCCCGCCCAAAAGAATTTCTTGGATGCTCATATTTCCTCCATACAGCGTAGGGTCGGGGGAGGGCCTTCATCGACCCTCCCCCATGCTTCGGACCAGGTGATTACACCTCAACCTCCAGGGCGACCAGGATCTCCTCGACCTGGCTCTTGATGAGGCTGGGAACCTGCTCCAGGGTCTTCAGACCCTTCACGATCAGGGTAGCGTACACAACCGCCATGACATTCACCTCCTTTCGCAGCAGCAATCTAAGCAAAAACTCACGGAGAATGCTCATACCGCTTCCTCCGTGAGAAGTGCTTCCACTTCAGCTCTCAGGTTCACGGGAACATCGTCGATGGTCTTCAGTCCCTTCCTGATGAGGTCCGCATATACCTTGGCCATTTCTTACACCTCCCCGGCGCTGGCCACCATGATGACCTGCTCATACACATCGCAGAGCGCAAGCTGAGTGTCGGTGACCTGGGTTTCCAGGGAGGCCACCTTCGCCTGCAGCTCCTCGTTCTCTTTCTGGAGCTCCGCCCGGCTCTTCTGGGTGCGAAGCTCGGCCACACTGTCTTTTCTCCACTTCACTGCCATTACTGGAACCCTCCCTGAATCGAACTGATGTAGCCGCCGATGCCGCTGGAGCCCCGGGAGGCGATCACCTTGAAGTTGAAGGCAAACCCGTTCTGAGCGGACTGGTTCTCAAACAGGTAGTTGCTGCCGTTCTTCACCTCGGTGGTGGCATCTTCCCAGACCGGCTCGGTATCGTTGGCATTGTTGGTCAGGAGCACCTGGTAGTTGGCGTCCGCCGGGATGTCGCCGCTCACGGACAGGGCCGCAATCGTGATTTGGGCATCCGCCTCCATGGCCTCGGCCAGGGTGATGGACAGCGCCGTCACCGACTTCGTGAAGAGCAGCGTGTGTTCCACCGACTTGCCGCCGGCGTCCGTCGCCTTCATCTTCATGGTGTGCTGGCCATTCAGGAGCTGCTGGAAGTAGGTGCCCGTCACCTGGAACTGGTTCGTGGCCTCCAGCGTGGCCTCAAAGGTCCTCTTGGTGGTGGAGTCCATCTTCTCCGTCACGGTCACGTCGTCGCCGTCGGCATCGTCCACGGAGTAGTTGACCGTGAAGCCGGAGCTCTTGGTGCCCAGGTCGGAGCCGCTGGGCGTGTCGCAGGTGATGACCGGGGCCGTGTTGTTGTCCACGGTCCGGGTCTCACTGGTGGTCCATGCGCTCTGAGCGTCGTAGGTGTCGTAGGCCGCCACCCGGTACTGCACCGAGGTCCAGCCCTTCGTGATGGTGTCCTGGTAGCTCAGGGCGTTGCCCTGGAATACCTGGGTCCACTCCCCGGTCCCCACCTTCCGCTGGAGGATGTACCCCTCCAGGTTGCCGTCCGTGTCGGAGCTGGCCGTCCACGTCACAGTCAGGCTCTCACCGCCGATGACCGTCAGCGGGACCGTGATGCTGGGCGGGGCGCTGGGGGCGGTGTTGTTGATTACCGTCACCTGGTTGCTGGTCTTGTACCCGGACTCCAGGCCCTCGCTGTCGTAGGCTTTCACTCGGTACATCACCGTCGGGGTGCCAAACGTCACCGTGTTCGTGGTGCTCAGGGCGCTGCCCTGGTAAATCTGGCTCCACTGGCTGCCGCCGTCAACGGACTTCTCCACGATATACCCTTCCAGGTTGCCCTCGGCGTCGGTGCTGGCTCCCCAGGAGACGGTGATGGTACTTCCGCCGGAGATGCTGCTGGGGATCGTGATGCTGGGGGGCGTAGTCGGGGCCGTGTTCGTGGAAATGCTGCCGTCGTCAGAGACCAAGAGTGTAGAGGGCAATACCAAAGCGGGGCGGACGCCGTAAGAGCCGTTGGCGTACCAGACGTTGTAGTCGCCGACGGAGCCCACGAACCACACGTAGTTGGTGTCGCCGGCGTTCGGGGAGCGGAGCCACCAGTTGGTGGCGCTGCCGTTCAGCTTCGCCACACGTTTCTGCTGGGCTGCGCTGTCGTTGCCGGAGAGGAAGTAGGCCAGTTTGGCGCCATCAACCGGGAAATACTGGTTGACGCTCGTAGTGAAACCCACCTCATAGCCAGACAGCAGGAAAATCTTGCAGCTCAGGCCGTTGGCCCCGGTGCGGTCGGTGCCGCCGGAGCCGCCGTTCTGGCGGTACGGGATTTTGACCTGCTTGATGGCGTTGCGGATGTCGGTGTCGTAGCGGTTAATCCAGGTGTTATTCAGGTAGGAATGGATGTCCGAGCTCTCCAGCTTGTTCACATTCCCGTCATCCCATACCCGGTTCTCTGCGATGTCCTGCCGGAGCAGCCAGGTTCCGTCACAACTGGAGTCGTAGATGGAGGACGGTTTTCCCTGGTGGACCACGATGTAGTTGACGGCGGCCCCGTTCTCCTTCAGCTTGACGATGGAGCCGACCGACTTGGTGCCAAGTGCGACACTTGCCATAGAGATACCTCCTTGCATGAAAATCACCACGGCGGAGCTCCGTCGTGGTGTTGGGGTGCCGCTTCATTGGCGGCCTTCTGAGAGGCTTTCCGCCTCTGTTTGTACTCCAGCATCGCCTTCTGGGTCTTCGACAGCCTGATAGGGGCATGGCACCGTAGCTGAGTGCCGACGATTTCCGAGACCATGGCGGCGATCTCCCGCCGGAGCGTGTAGGTGTTGCCGTGGGCCGCATGAGCGTCCCAGGCAGTCCAGCTATCCAGGATTTCCTGCTTCGTGACCTTGCCGGCCGGGTAGTCCTTCTTCCATCCCTTGATTTTCCCCTTCATCCGCTTGACGGATGAGTGGCGGAGCTTTCGGATAATTTGGCCGCTCTCCGTGATATAGGTGTGAAAACCCAAAAAGTCTACCCCATGTCTCAGGGGAAAAATGTTGGTCTTCTCGTTGAGCTCCAGGCGGAGCCCGCCGAGGAAGGTCTCAATTTGCTTCTGACAATAGCGCAGGTACTCCTTGTCGGGGTGGATGAGCAGGAAGTCATCCATGTACCTGACGTAATACTTTATCCGAAGGCGCTCCTTCACGAAATGGTCGAACTCGTCCAGGAACAACAGGGCCAGGAGCTGGGATGTCTGGTAGCCGAGGGGCAGCCCATCCGCACTTGCGTCGATGTAAATGCACATGAGCCGGAAAATGCGGTCATCTACCACCTTCTTTCGTAGCTTTGCTTTCAGGATTTCATGGTCAATGCTGGCGAAAAAGTGCCGCACATCGCATTTCAGGACCCAGCCGTCGGTCGTGTGGTTCTTCCTCCAGTAGTCGGTCATGAAGCCCTTCAGCAGATCCAGGCCGTAGTGCATACCCTTCCCTATCTGGGAGGCGCAGTTGGCCGGGATGAAGCTGCGGGTGATGGCCTCATACAGAGCGTTGTCTACGATGGCGTGTTGGACCACCTTGTCCACGAACGCCGGGGCCTGGACCAGCCGGCGCTTTGGCTCGTAGACGTAGAAGACCTCGAACTTGCTGGGGACGTAGGTGTTGGTGTTCAGGATGTAGGCCAGGCGCTCGGTGAGCATGAGGGCGTTCGCCTCATACTGCGCTGCGCTGACCTTCTTCCTCTTTCCCTTCCGGGCCGACAGATAGGCCCGGTAGAGCGTCTCAAAGGTGCAGATTTCTTCAAAGGTCTTTTGCATGGGCATAAAGCGGGGGCGGCCTCCACCTCAGAGCAGCGGGCCGCCCCCTTCCTCTCAACGCCGTGGCGGTGTGCTGCCAGGTGGCACCGCACAGTAGCCGGGCATCCCGTGGGACGCCCGGCATCGACGTAATGTGTTCATCCTCGGCCTCCCGGGGGACCGGGGATAGGATATGGCCCCCTTTGATGATGGAAACTCTGCTTTCAGCTATGCCTACTCGAACTCGTTCTTCCATCAGAGCGGGGCGGACGCCGTAAGAGTTGTTGGCGTTCCAGTTGTTGTAGTTGCCGTTGGAGTTCACGTTCCACACGTTGTTGGTGTTGTTGGTGTTCGGGGAGCGGAGCCACCAGTTGGTGGCGCGACGGGCCATACCCTAATACAAGGCGGGCGCCCCCGCCGAGTACCCTATTTTCGGCCGAAGACCCGTCCCACCGCATTGGCGATGATAGAGCCCAGCAGCTCGAACTCCTTGGTCCTCTCCTGCTGCCGGAGGGCCTTCGCTCTCTCGGTGTCCTTCTTCTTCCATGCGAGGGTCATGTACTTCACGTCAGCGATGAGCTTTGTCCAGTGGCCCATGCGCTTCATGCTGATATAGCCCAGGGCTTGGCTGATCTCCACCAGCTTCAGGAGCAGGTTGCAGTCGTTCAGGGCGGCGTGGATGAGGTCGAGCCGCCGGTCATACTCCGTCTGGAAGGAACAGTCGTTTGCGGCGTGGATATTCCTCACGATGGAGACCGCCGTCTCACGGGTGGTCTTGATGTAGGTGTGCAGGGCGCTCTTGGGGAAGCCCTGCTTGCTGTTGGCCTTCTTCATCCGGTCGATGTACTCCCGGATGAGGTCGTCCTTGGCCTCCTGCGGGAGCCCCAGGATAGTCTCCATCATCTTGATGACCTCGGAGAGCTCCAGGGTCTTGTCTCCGATGGGCTTGGTCACCACGAAGGTGTAGACCAGCAGGTCCTTGGTCTTATTCCCCAGGACATACTCTTTCTCAGCCACGGCGGCACCTCCTGTCTACACACGGCCTGCGGGCGGCCGCAAGGTCCTCCGCCTCTCCCCGGAACACACAATAGTTCTGGACGATCAGCAGCGAAGCCGGGCGGCCCGTGGGGGTCCGGCCGCAGAGAGTGAGGCCGACGCTGTGCAGGGCCTCGCATGGGGGTTTCAGCTCTGCGAACAGGTTCCCTACCAGGCACGACAGCTCCTCCGGCTTCACCGAGATAACCTGTTCCATCAGAACTCAATCCTTCCCTGGGCAGCGTTGTGGACGCCCTCGACGGTCACGCCGTCGAGGTTCTGGAAGGTGATGGTGAACGGGTTGCCGCTGACGTCGGTGCTATACATCAGCTCCAGCAGGGTGAGCCGGGCGTCCAGACCGTCCATCTCGGTGTGGATGGCCGGGTGGGCATCGGCATCGGCGTCGTGCTCGTCGATGAGCTCCTGCGCCTCCACCAGGAACTGAGGCAGGATGGTGGTCATGCAGAACTGCTCCACGTCGTCCGCCGTCATAAAGGCCAGCGCCGGGTAGGTGATGATGACCTGGACGTCGGTGCTCACGTTGATAGACACGGGGTAGCGGCGGATGTCGATGGCGCCGTCGTTGTAGGCGCTCACCCACTGCGGGAAGTCGCCCAGACAGCCGTAGTAAATCATCACCTCGTCGTCGCCGTCCATGGCGAAGATACCGAACTCGTTCAGCCAGAAGCCTGTGCTCAGGCCGCCGTTCAGGTCGGACCGGTACTCCACCACCATCTCCACCGAGTCCCCCTTCCTAAGAGGGTTCGTCGAGGTCGCCTGGGCCACCGGGGCCACCAGGTCGGTAAGGGAGGCAAGGTCCTCCTGGCTCTGGGGCTTTCCGCTGCCCACCATGACCCTGCTGATCTCCAGGGTCTCACCGGCCAAAAGCCCCGCAATCAGGGTCCGCCCGGCGCTCTGGATAAAGAAGCCGTACTCTGCCATGTCTAATTTCCTCCTTCGATTTTTATTTCTGGCAGCCTGGTCTGCATGATGGACCACATCACCGGCACCAGGGGCACAGTCGCCTTCAGGTTGTAGTCGATTTCAAGCTCCGGGAGCTGCGTGGACATGACGCCCTGGAACACAGCCCCGCCCACTCGCAGCGTGGCCTCCATGGGCGGGCTCTCCGTGGTCGCCGTCAGCTTCAAGTCTACACCGCCGGGGCGGATGATGGGCATTTCCAGCAGCTCTCTCGGGTTCGTCTCCGGGTCCAGCGGCGGGGTGGTCAGCAGGATGGTGGCCGGGACCTCCGGGTCTGTGTGGTAGTACACCGGGGTCTTGTCCCAGAACATCTTGATGCCCTTCATAATCGACCAGTAGGTGCAGTCGTTGGTGTTCAGCAGGATCTTCCACTTCAGGAGCTTGCGGTAGAGGTCGTCGTCCAGCACCTCGCCCTCATAGGACTGTTCGACCATGACACGGGCGTCATATCGGGACAGCACCACGATTTCCCCGATGATGTCGAGCTGGGCGCCGGTGCAGGCGTCCAGGTCCAGCAGGTTCAGCAGGGACAGCAGAAACTCATAGACCTCCTGGAGCTGCCGGGCATAGGAAGCGACGACCACGCCGATGTTCTTCCTGCCCCTGAACTGCTCCAGGAGGTCATTGACCATTTTCTCGTAGTAGTTGAAGTTGTACTCAGTCATCCAGCGCCACCTCAATCCTGGAGGAGCTGGTCACTGCCCGCTCCCGCTGGGAGACCTCCACGCTCTTATCCGGGTAGCTGGACGGCTGCCCTTCGGCGGCGGAGGTGGTCTGGTAGACCGAAATGTCGATGTAGCTGACGCCGGGGACCTGGGCGTAGATGTCCTTCAGGAACTGCTGCGGGATGACATCTTCCCCGGTGCCCAGGGCGTCCATGGCTTCCACGATGGCCGTCTCGACCAGCTCCGCATAGTTGGCCGGGACCAGGCTTGCCCTGGAGATGGTCAGCGTGGCCTTGAACCAGCAGTAGATATACGTCGGCCGGTTGAAGCAGACCTCGATGGTGTCATCGTCCTCCCCAGGCACATCCACCGAGACGGAGCCATAGGTGGTGATGCCCCCGGCGCTGGTGGCCAGTATCTGCTCGGCGATGTCGCTGTTGCTGCCGCCGTCCACCACCGCCTCGATACTGTGCGGGGGGCGGCCGGCCTCGTCGGTCTGGTTGGTTCTGTTCTCATAGACCTGGGCCGCCGTCACGCCGGGGCAGTTGGTGAGGATGGCCGACCGGATGCTGTCCACCATGCGGGTGGACCGGTTGTAGATTTTGTCCGTGTAGCTCTGGCGGAGCTCCACGTCGGTCTCCAGCAGGCGGCCGGAGATGTAGCCGCACAGGTTGGTACAGCTCAGGAAGCCGGTGGGGGCCGTGACGATCCTCGTGATTGCCCCGTTCGGGAGGCTGACCTCTCCGGGCTCCTCGCTGGCAAAGTTGATGATGGCCGTCACGCTCTGGGTGGTCAGGTTGTCGGTCAGCAGCATGGCGTTTTCAGACTCCACATCCGCAGCTTCGATGACCAGCAGCTCATTCTCGCTGTCCGGGGTGGCGGTGAACGCCTTTACCTCATCGGCATTGATGAGGGCCCCTATTCCGCCCAGGACCTCCCCAGGACCGTCGCTTTGCTTGCAGGAGTAGGAGTATAGGGTTCCGTTCAGAGCGACCGTATAGGCTTCCCCAGCCTGCAAAGAGACCACTTTGACCTTGGCCCTGTTGAAAGAGGACCGGGAGATGGTTTTCTGCTCGGAGGACAGGAACTTGATGGCCGGGTTGGTGTCCGACTCAATCAGCGTGTTGGCGTCCAGGGTGATGCCCTCCGTACACTCACAATGGATGGGATAGTAGGTGCTCCGGGGCGGTTCCCGTGTGGTCCCGCCGAACTGGACGGCGTTGTCCAGGGGCGCCCCCTCCGCCGACATAGGGGACAGGTTGTGGTAGATGTCCGCCCCCAGCTCCCAGAGCTCGGCGATCTTATCCGCCATGCTGGTGTTCATCACGTTCAGGAAGGACCGGGTATTGGACCCCACCTGGACGCCGAAGCCCTCCGACTGGTCGGCATTGATTTCGGACAGGATGGTGTCAAACCGTTTGATGCGGAGGCCGGTCTCTGTAATCCCGTACTCAGACATTTATCAGCACCTCCTCGCTGAAGTTCTCTCCGTCGGCTGTGCCGTCGAAGGTGATGGTAGCCACCCGGCTCTTGGCGTCGATGACCACCTGCAGGTTCTTCACGTCCGTCATCCCATCGACGGCCATGATTTCCGTTCTCAGAATTTGCTTGATGCCCTCGATGTCCGGCTTCTTCACCATGATGCGGTCGAAGTATGGGACCCCGGCCTCCGGTGCGAAGCGCCACTCTCCGAACAGCCACCGGAGGCGGATCTCCACCGCCTGGCGGACGGACTGCGTAAGCATCACGTCCCCGGTATCACTGATTTCCAGGTCTCCGGTGCGGTCCAGCTTCAAGTCATACATAGCTCATCCCCCTATGAAAACATCGGAGCTCCCGGAAGCTACCGCCCCGGAGCCGCTGTGTGCTGCCAGGGCGTCGCCCTTCCTGGCAGCCGGTTTTCCGTTGATATTGACCGAGCCGCTCCCGGCGGCCACCGCCCCCTGGGAGCTGCCGCAGCAGCCGTCCGTCTCCGTGGTGACGCTTCCGATGGTCGCCGCCGGCCGGCCGTTGATGAACACGTTGCCGGAGCAGCCGGAGCTTATCTGGCCGCCGAAGGGTTCGGGGCTGTGCGGGGGAACGTGGCCGGAGTGCTCCCCGGCGGTGGTCCCGGCCACACTGTCGTTCAGTCTTGCCGCTTCAGGCATAGCTGCACCCCCTCAGTTCAGATTGACCACGCCGCCGGAGGTCGTCAGGTTCCCGGTGATGGTCACGTTGCCGTTGATGTTCACCGCTGCGGCGTCGATTTGCACCAGGCCGGCCTGGACCTTTACCCTGGTGCCCTGCACATCGACGATGACGGCGTTGGAGCTGGTGGCCTCGGCCATGACGCTGTTCCCCTGGGCAAAGAGGCCGACGATGGCGACGGCGTTGCTCAGGTCAAACTTCAGGTCTGTCCCGGTGTCCCGGTCGTAGAGGAACTGGTCCAGAGCCTGCTCCGAGAACACGATGAGGCAGCCGTCCCCGGCCTTCACCGGGTATGCGATGGTCACACCTTGGGCGGAACTCTGCGGGAATACCACCGGGACGCCGGTGATTTGAGGGTAGTCCACCATCTCCCCTTTCGGGGTCTTGATTTTCATGGACGGGAGCACCGTGGCCTGGCAGGTGGAGCCGTCGAAGGACACCACCTTTCCGGGGACACAGGTGTGGACCTGGGCCAGCATACTGTCCACGGTCTTCTTGGTCTGCTCCACGAACTCTCCATACTGGTTGCTCATCCTGTCACCTCCAGGACCCTCGCCTTACACTGCCAGGCGCCGCTCAGGTTGTCCCCGTCGATCTCCAGGGAGTAGACCCGGAAAAAGCCGGTCAGGTACTTGCTCTGGACCTGCACATAGTCTCCGACGCCGATGGCCCCATTCAGGAGGTACACCAGGTCGTAGCCCATCTGCGGGGTCCCGGCGTCGTCGGAGCTGCTGATTTGCACCCGCTCCGGGATTTCGATGAGGCCGGTATCCGGGCCGATGACATAGACCTCCCGGTTCATAACGTCCCCCGGCTTTTTGATTTGGAGGACGCCGTTCTGGATGGACCACTCCAGGCCGCTCACGGCGCAGGCTTTGGATAGGGCGTTCTTGGCCTGCCCGACGAAGGAAAAACCGTTCGGGATGTCGGCGAAGGCGGCGTTGTAGCTGTATGTCACAGTCAGGCCCATCTGGGTGGCCGTGTCGTCCAGGATTTTCTTGGTGTTCACCAGGCCGGCATACGACATGGAGACCCAGGTGTCCCGGACCTCCATGAGCCCATCGACGACCTCGATTTCCGTCAGCATATCGGAGCCGTCCTTCCGGGTGCTGGTGTGGGAGACCGTGCCGGATAGGATGACCGGTAGCGTGTTTCCGTACCCCGCCTTCAGCAGCAGGAAGCAGTTCTCGGCCTCCAGCGTCGCCAGGTTCTGCTTGTTCAGGTTCCAAACCTGGACCTTGGCCGTGTTGCTGCTCTCCAGCTCCTGCTTCTGCACCGAGAAGCTGATATGGAGGGCATACGGAGAGGTGCCGCCGATTTCAAAGCCGACCGAGCCGGGCGGCCCGGCGCTCATGCGGTACTGCCTGTCAAAGTTCTTCATGCCTCCTCCTTCCTGAACGCAAAAAGGGAGCCGCCCCAGGCGACTCCCTTCTGCTTCTGTCTATTTGATTTTCTGGATCTCCTGCTTCAGCAGTACGGCTTGCAGGATGATGGCGTCGAGCCGGGCCAGCACGTCAGAGTTCGTGCTTCCGGCCACGGGTTCCGGCTGGTGGAAGGTCCTGATGCCGATGTCCTCCAAAGCCTCCTCCCGGCGCTCACGCTGCTCCTCCACCGGGGCCCCAGCCTCCCGGCCCAGCTTGGCGGCGATCTCCAGGCTGATTTGCCGGACCTGCGGGATGACCTCCGAGGTGAACCAGTCCTTCACCTCCTGCGGGGCCGGCTTGCGCTCCAGGAACTTCATGGCGTTCTGCTCATCGAAGCACCGGAACCGGCGGACGCCCCGCTTCTTGCTGTCGATGTACTCCATGTTCCTGAGCACCGACTCGACCGGGTAGAGGCCGGTGTTGGAACACTGCACCACCTTCGTGGGGGCCGAGTACCCGGACATGGCCGCCAGGTCATACCCGCAGTAGAAGGCGGTCCCGTCGGGGTCGAAGGTGACACGCACCTCCCGCTTGCGCTTGTCGGTGAACTTCCGGTAGATATTAGACATCCCGCTCACCTCCATAGAGGCGCCGCCGGAGGTTTTTATACCGGGCCTCGAAGATTTCCTTCAGGATGACGATGGCCCGCTCCGTCTGCTCCTCCCTGCCCTCCGAAAAGCTGTTGTCCACCAGGTCGATGACGACGCCGACATCTCCCATGCGGATCACTTCGGTCTCGATTTCTCTCACATTGTCCACTTCCGACCATTCCTTTCGTAAATCTCCCTTGAAAGAAACACACGGCTGTGGTACAATGACCGCAGCCGAGAGGTTTCTTTCGGTGGTGGATAAGGGACGATGCAGCTTTTGACGGGGCTGGGCATCGTCCCTTTTTTCCGTCCTGGTTACAGTCTCATTCTAACTTACCATCTCGGTAACGTCAAGTCATGTTACCGATGATATGACGCCGGAGCGAAATGTTACCGGGACGGTCAGTAGTTCGAGCGTAGCGAGAACTACGGTACTATAAGATATGGTTAGGTATGGTATGGTTAGGTATGGTTACGGTGGATTTTCCAGAGAGGTCTCCGGTACTTTCTCCGGTCTTTTCTCCAGCGTTTTCTCCGTGGATATTCCAGCGGAGAAAATCACTGCTGGGCTGGCATGAACACGAACTGAGCGTTTCCGTTCAGGAAATCTTCCCGGCCGATGGACTCCAGCTCTGAGATGGCGCCGAAGGCACCGGCTGGGAGGTCCAGGTGACCATAGGGCAGGTTGAAGGGGAAGCTGGGCACCACTCGGATGCCCTCAATGATGGGCTGCCGGTCGCTGGTGTAGAGCCCCCACATCCACCGCTTCGGGGCGTCGAGCCAGGTGAAGCGCATCTGGTAGGCCGTGCCGCTCAGGACCACCCTGGAGAAGCTGTCGTTCATGTCCGGGACGGTGATGGTGATATAGTCCACGCTGTCACCTCCTCAAATCAGGCCGGCCGACGACGCCACGTTGTAGAGGATGGAGCCGGAGGTCTCCTTCTTCGAGCCGGAGCCGCCGCCGGAGCCCCCGGAGCTGCCGGAGCCGCCGGAGGACGATGTACTCCCGGTCCCCGTGCTGGCGGTTCCGGCGTTGGCCCCGGTGGTGCCGCTCTTGCCATAGCTGGCAGGGATGGTGGTCGTTCTGGTTTCTGTGGTGGGGACCTCCTGCAAGCTGAGGGACACCTCTTTGTCGAAGCCCAGGTCGGTGGACTTCTTAATCTGCATCGAGGTGATGCCCATGTTGCTGAAGGTCCCGCTGGGGGTGACCACCGTGAAGGTGGTCTTCTTGAAATACAGCTCCTTCAGCATGGCTTCCGTCTCTGAGACGGAGCGGGCCCTGCCCCGCCAGGTCAGCGGTGTATCGCTGATAAGCAGGGTCAGGGGCAGCTCCATGGGCTGAAGGGCGATGTTGTCGCTGACGGAGAACCCGGTCTCCACGGGGTAGCTCGGGATGTCCGCCGAGTAGGTCTGGGTCTCATTCAGGAGGGCGGCGAACTCGATGCCCGCCACGCTCACGGGCTGGATGTTTCTTCTGGGCATGAGCATCACCTCGCATACTGCAAAGCACGGGCCAGCTCTGCGGTGGAGTCGTCTGCGGCCTTGTTCATGGCCTCGGAGGACTTCTGCTGCCCGGCCCGGTCGCCCTCGAATTTGTTGTTGATTTCCACGTTCTGGACAACGCTCTTGCTGACCTGGTTGGACCCGGTGGCAACGGCCGCCGTGGCCGGGCTGACCACGTTGGCCTTGGTCATGACGGACATATCCCCGGTGAGGGTCTCCAGGGCGCCCTTGACCTTCTCACGGCCGGCGGTGATGCCTTTGGACATGAGGTCGATCATGTCGGGCATATAGGTGTCGAAGTCACTCAGGGGGCCGGCCTTCGGCTTGGAGAAGCCGATGAAATCCCGGATGCTCTGGGCTATCCCACCGATAGCGTCGCCGACCCAGGAGATGGCGCCCTTGATACCGTCCACGATGCCCTGGATGATGTCCTGGCCCCATTTGACCGCCTGCTCTGGCAGCGAGGTAATCCATTCGATGGCGGCCGTGAAGCCTTCCACGATGGCGTCCTTGATGGCCGTCACCCGCTCCACCACGGCGTTCTTGATGTTGTCGAAGATGCCGGAGAAGATGCCGACGGCGGTGTCCCAGATAGACGTGATGATGGTCAGGGCGCCGGAGATGATATTCTTTATCATCTCCCAGATGGCAGCGGCGATGTCCTTGATGGCTGTCCATGCTCCCTCCCAATCGCCGGTGAAGACGCTGGCAAGGAAGCTGATAATGCCTGCGATGGCGTCCAGGAACGGCTGTATCAGGGAGACCAGCGTGTTCCAGATGGTGCTGAACACCGTGATGATGGTCTCGCCCCAGGTGTCCCAGAACCGCTGCAAGGCCCCGAAGATGACCTGGGCTGCGTCGGAGAGGGCGTTCCAGAGCGTTACGCACAGGGTCTTGATACCCTCCCAGATGCGGGAGAAGGACTCCATGACGGCCTCGCCGTTATCCTCCCACCAGGCGGACAGGGCCCCGAAGATGGTCTGTGCAGCCTGTTTGATGACCCCCCAGGCCGTGAGCAGGAACTCCTTCACGGTGCTCCACGCTTTCAGGATGGTCTGGCGGGCGTTCTCCGCCCCGATGCCGGCCTTGTCGAACAGGGAGCCGATGAGGCTGTTCTCGCCCTTCATGAAGGCGATGAAGTCCTGGACCAGCAGGGCGATGACGGCCACAACTGCGATAAGGGCCAGGACTTTAAGCCTGGCCGCCATGAGGGTCTTGTCTATCTTCTGGAGGGCTGACAGGAGGGACAGCACCTTCGGTATCGCCATGACGCCGAAGGCGGCGGCCGCCACCGTGCCGATGAGCCGGAACAGGTTTTGTGTGCCGCCCAGCTTGTCGGCCAGCCATTCCACCCTGGTCTGGACCCTTCGCAGGACGTCCATGCCCAGGGTGAACGCTTTGACCATCGTGGTCCCGATGGCCTGGGAGATGCCCAGGGACTCATCCATATCAGCGACCCACAGGCCGAACTGGTTGCGGATGTTCAGCAGGGCGTCAGAGATTTTGAAGCTCGTCCCAGCGAAGGCAGCGGCGATCTCGTCGGCGTTGTCCGTGACCGCACCGGCCAGGTCCGCCAGGGTGATTTTGCCGTCGGACACCATCTGCTCCAGTTGGTCAGAAGTGGTGCCCAGCCTCTCGTTCAGCAGAGCGATATACTCCGGGGACTGCTCCAGCAGTTGGCTTATGGTCTCGGTGTCCACCACGCCACGGGCGAAGGAGTTGTTGATGGACTCCATGAGGCCGGAAATCTGCTCGTTGGTCTTGCCGGCCGTCTTGAACAGCATGGTCACGGCGTCGTTGTAGGCGATGGCCTCATCGACGGTGCCAAAGAGCTCTGAGTTCTCCTGCACCAGCTTCGTGACCATGTTGGCCGTCTCAGCGTATGAGGTGCGGGTCCGGTTGGCGGAGTCCAGTATCTTACGCTGGATCTCCTCCTGGTCGCCCAGCAGCTTGGTCCCCTGGGCGATCTGGTCGTTGGTGGTTCGGAACTCCTCAGAAATCTGGTTCAGGTTCACCAGGGAGAAGCCGATGCCGATGGCTCCGAGTATCTGACTGGCCTTGTCCTTCAGGCTCTTGATGCCCTGCTCGGCCTTCTTCTCTGAGGTTTCGTCGATCTGGTAGCCCAGCGCAATAAACAGCTCACGGAGGGTCAACGGCTACCACCTCCCTCCGCTCTCAATTCTTCCAGGTGGCCGGCCTCCACGTCGTTCTCCATCTGGTAGAGGGCGTAGAGCTTCAGGGCCTCATCGAGGGTGTAGCTCTCCTTCAGCTCCGTCATGGTGGCCAGCCGAGCCTTGATGAGGATATACATCCTCATCTCCAGCTCCGTGAACTGCGTCAGGTCAAGGGCGCCGTATTTTGCGTAGTCTGGGCTTTCTGGAACAGTTCGCCGACCAGACCAAATCGGGCGGCGAGCTTCTTGAAAAAACCGCTGAAGTTAATCTGGATGACGTACCACATGAGCACGAACATATCCTCGACCTCGCCGCAGAAAAGCTCGTCGGCCAGGTCCTTGGTCAGCAGCTTCGCCTTGTCGATGTCCGGGCCCTCCACCGAGATGTTCTTGTTCTCGATGAGCAGCTTCATGCTCAGGCGCTCCAGCTTGTCGCCGGAAAGCCCAGAAAAGGCCCCCTGCATAGAGGGGGCCATATCTGCTACATCCGTGTCCAGGACCTTGCCGTCCGGGGCCCCGACTGCCTTGACCACCAGGGGGGCGAGAGCTGCCAGGATGGGCGTGGCCACGTTTGCGAGGTCGCCGGTCATGTTGGCGGCGGTGAAGGCCGAGAAGGGCCGGATGTAGAAGGTGTACTCACCGATTTCTTTGGTAACAGGGGTCAAACGCTTCATGACTTTGCCTCACTTTCTTATTCTTCCAGGGTGGCCTCGCCGGTGTGGATCTCCCACTCACGGGTGCCGGCCGCCTTGCCGAAGCCACGGGTTGCGGGCTTGGGGACCCACGCCTCATCAGCGGAGAACAGCATACCGCCCTTCATGTCCTGGATCATCAGGGACTCGATGGCGTCGCCGGTCTGCTGGTCCCGGTTATACATCTCCTGGAAGTAGCTGTTGCTCTCGCTCATCTGGTCCAGGGTGACTTTGACCGCAAAGGTGCGGTCGGGGCTGATAGAGCGGGTGACCTCGCCGTCGGCACCGATTTTCTTGGTGGTGCCGTCACCGCTGGGCTCGATGCTGACGAAGCTGTCCTCGGCGTAGCCGGTGACGATGTGGGTTCCGATGGCGATGTTGACTTCCTTCGGGTTGTAGGTCTTAACCTTTCCTGCCATGCTTCACACCTCCTTAGTAGGAATAGACCAGGGAGCCGTTGACGTTGACGACGTGGATGGCCCCGGCCAGGATGGCGGAGAAAGTGCAGTCCTCCAGGATGCGGGACTTGCGCTGGGTATCGCTCAGGTCGGCAGCCAGGGGGACCGAGGTGGTGAAGCCGGGGATGAGCTCGTCGTCGCTGTTGTACTGGTCCTCAGCGATGCCGCCCCGGCGGGTGCCCTCCTTCAGGCTGGCGATCATCTGGTTCCGCACCAGGCCGATACCCTTGTCGGTGTACGGCACCTTGGGCCGCTTCACCAGCAGGTTCAGGATGCGGAGCTGCATATCGTTCTTCAGCCAGTCACGGAAGCGGATGACGTCGATCCACTCACCGGCCCGGACCTTGCCGCCCTGCACCAGCCCGGTATCGCCCACCTGGATGTAGTAGCTGGCGGGGTCCTTGTCGATGGTGTCGATTTCCGTGTCGGTGAACTTGGACATGGACACGGAGGCCAGGGACTTATTCACCCAGGTCTCAGAGCCGGCGTCATAGGACAGGAAGCGCACGGCCATGGCAACGTGCTTGTAGGGGTCCCCGGAGCCGGAGTCGTCGCCGTAGCAGATGCCGAAGGTCCGGTAGTAGATGTTGGTCACGGGGTTGTCGGCCGGGTCTGCGTAGGCATACCCGAACATCTTCTCACGGGCCTCGGTCCACTCGGCCATATCCTCCAGGTCCTCCTCGGGGATGCCGGCGGCCAGGGCCACATACCAGCCGTTCTCGGACTCGGCCCGGCTGAGGGTGGCGGTGGGGGCCTCCAGGGTGCTGCCCTCCGTGGTCTTCTGGACGGCGATGTAGATTTTCTGGGGCTTGACCGACTGGCTGAAGGCGATACGGGCGGCGATGCCGACCGGATCTGCGCTGTCCCCTTCGGAGACCCAGCCCATCTCGTTGACGGCGGACAGGCTGGTGTAGACGCCGACGTCCGGGATGGTCACTTCCTCCAGCGGGGTCTTAGGAGCCGGACCGACGATGAGGATGTTGTCGAAGCTGGCGCCGCTGGACACAACGGTCTGGAGCTCGATGGTGATGTTGACAATCCTATCGAGGTTGCTCATTTGCTTATCACTCCTTCGTTTCTTCGATTTCGACCTGTGTGAAGTAGCCGACCGTCTTTTCGGCGATCTCGGCGGTGCGGCCGCCGCTGTCGGTCTCTGCCCACTCAGGCTCAATGTGGGGCGGGAGCACCTGGCCGGGGTGTTCGGGGTCCGGTTCGTCCACCTTGACGCTGGACTCATCCAGGATGCCGCCGTAGCCGACGGTGGCCATGGTGAAGTTCACGTCGAACTCTACCATGGCCCGGTACTCATAGCTCGTGTCGTTGATGATGGTGGAGACATCCTGGACGGGCCCCGCCGTCAGGATGGTGAGGTCATGCCTCCCGAACTCAGTGACCATCAGCTTCGAGGTCATGTAGTTCACATAGTCGGTCAGGTCTCCGACCGCTGTGTTCTCCATTCCCCCGTTGGAGAGCTGGTGTCCGTTGGTAAAGAGCTGGACCTCCAGCTTCATGGACGCCGGGTAGTAATCGCAGGGCTCCCCATCGTAGGTCGCTTCGTTGGGGAAGGTGTTGACCTGGAGAGCCCCGAACTTCATGGTCACCATGGGCTTGGTCTTCTTGACCTGCTTCGTGTTCGCCATGGTGACGGTGGCGTTGGCGAAGTAGCTGACCGTGGCGTCGTAGATGATGCTCCGGGCGTCGTTGTAGGTCACGGGCCCACCTCCACTTCCGGGGGCGTCGTGGTGGGACCAGGGGGAACCACCACGAACTCCGACTCGTAATGGGACAGTATCGTGTGGTCCCAGAGCTGACAGGACTTGCACTCATACCACCGGCCATGATAGTACAGCCAGTCTCCGGGGGTGCCGGAAGCCTCATCTGCTGTGTTGAATTTGGTGCTGCCGATGGACTTGATGTGCAGAACGGTCCTCTCGCCTTCAGGAAGTGCCTGCAAATCGTCCGAGGACAACGGCTGGACATCTTCCATGGCTACCACGAAATCCTCGTGTGGGGCGCCTGAGACGCCCTTCTCGACCGTTTCATCTCCGAAGCGGCGGACGATGTAATCCTTCTTGAAAAAGCTGAACAGCATCAGTTCCTCCCCTTTCTGTCGATGATGGTCGTGACTGACTGCCTCATGTGGCCGGTGTCTATCAGGGGCTTGTCGGAGCCCTTCTTCTTCACGGTGCTGGGGGCGTTGGCCGGGAAGTTCCCGTCCTTGATGGTCTCCTGCACCAGGCCCTTCATGAACACGGCCGTCTTCTTCAGGACTTCTTCAGCCGTCGTCCTGCCGGCCAGCAGGGCTTTGAGCTGGGCCTGGCAGAAGGCGCTTATCTTGTCCTTGTTGTTGTCCACGCTCTGGCGGAGAAAAGGACGGCTCGGGGCCGTAGCGGTCCCGAGCTCGTTCCAGAGGGCGACATCGAGCAGATCCACAGAGGAGTCCACAATGGACTCGCCCTCCCGTTCCTTGGCCGGGGTTCCGCTCTGGAAGCCGACATAGGCCGCCAGCTCCTTCAGCTTATCCAGCTCCGCCATGAGCCTTCTCCCTTCCGGGGTCATGCGGTCAATGGTAGCCATCAGCGTTCACCTGCCGATGTGATGGGCATGATGAGCAGCCGCCGGAGGTTCAGGAACTCCAGGCCGTAGGGGGTCAGGGCATACCAACTGTCGGTGCCGGTGTTGATATTGGCCGTGTTGAATGACACGTTTACACTGGCCTCGGCGACACTGGCAAGCTGGAAGCCGGCGGCGGCCCCTCCTTCGCTGGAGGAGCCGCCGATAACCGAGATACCATATCCGGCCAGTTTCATGCGGTGGGCCGCAAGCAAGGCCAGGGCCTGGTCATATAGCTTCCCGAACCGGGACTTGCTCACCAGAGGGGCGCAGAGGTCCAGAAATTTCTGGGCCTCCTCGTCGCTGACGGCCTTAAACTCCGGCGCTATGGTCCGCAGGATCTCCAGGGCCTTGCTGTCCTCCATGACTTAGCCCTCCTGCAGCTTCTCGATGAGCTTCTTCTGGAGGGTGGGGATGGTGTCGCCATCCTCCACCACGATGCCAGCATCCGCACAGGCGGCGTCCAGAGCGGCCCGGTTCATCTTCTTGATGGCCTTGATGCGCTCGGACACATCATCGGCGACGGGGTCTGCGTCGTCACTGATGTCATCGGCAGCGTCATCATTCAAGGGGGCCTCGGGCGCCTTAGAGCAAAAGGGCTGGTCGCAGACCAGGGTGCCCCGCTCAATCAAGAAGCCCACGACGGGGTTTCCCTCAAAAGCCTTGGGCAGAGGGGCGGTCATGTCCGGCAGCAGAGCCAGCTCACCGATGTTGACGATCTTCTTGCCGTTGTTGGTGATGTTCATACTCGACTCCTCCTCAGTTCTCGGACACGCCGACCGCAATGAGGGCGGACAGCGGGTAGTAAATCATGGCACCGACCACACGGGACTCGCAGGGAATGATGGTCTCCAGCTTCTCATACTGGAGGGGGTGCTGGTAGAAGGGCATCGGGATCTCGATAGCCAGCTTCTCGGGGTCCTTGGTGTAGAGCAGAGCCACGCCCTTGCCGCCGGTGCTTTCCTTGGCGTAGGGGTTGGTGTCCACGGCGTTGGCGTTCAGCTCGGCGGAGGAAACAATGTCCTTGATGTCGGGAAGGTTCTCCTTCAGGAACTTCAGGACGGTCGTGTTGGTGGTGGGGATGCGCTTGGTCGCCAGGGCAATGTAGGTGTCGCTGGGCAGGGCCAGGTAATCCGGGTGTTCCACGTTCATGGTGTTCCGGTTCACCTGCTGGAGCATGGAGCTGACGTCCGCCAGGATTTCGTCAGCGGTCTTCTCGGCCCAGGAGGTGGCGCCCTCATCATTGGCCTGGATGGTGAACACGGGGATGTCGTTGTTCTCATCCAGGACGCCGGGCAGCTTGGCGGCGGCGTCGCCCTTCCAGGCGATGATGTTGGTCAGGCGGTCGATCTGGTAGCGGGCGGTCTCGGCCTTCCGCACGTCCAGGGACTTGCCGGCCATACGGGAGGCCCGCATCTCCTGGATGGAGTAGCCGTAGCTGTCGCCGATGGACTTCACGGGGACGGTGGTGGGCTCACCCTTCACATCGACACGGGGCAGGTCGGTGGCGTAGTTGCTGATAATCTTCGCCATGCCGGTCTTGTCGTAGGAGTAGTAGGTGACGGTCTCAGCGCCCTCGGGGACCTCGTGGGTCACGGGGAACAGAGTCAGGGCGGTGAACTCGGGGTACAGGCGGTCGTAGGTCTGAGACTTGATGTAGTCCAGCTCACGGGCGAAGAAGACAGCAGCGTCCTCCGCCGAGTCAAACCGCAGGGCGGGGTTCTCGCTCAGGGTGACCGGAATGTTGCTACGGCGCAGGGCTTCGTAGTCGGCCTGGTCGTAGGTTGCGGAGGGCATATTGGCGTCATATCTCATTCTCATAGTTCAAATACCTCCAGTCTTTATCAGGCTCCAGTGTTGTCAGCACCGGGCTTCCACTTGCTGTCGGTGCCGCTGTACTTCAGCACCTGACCATCGGTTGCGGGGCTGGTCAGGTCCACGTCGCTCAGATCCCCGAGGGAGGTGATGCCACCGCCGCCAGAGCCGGAAGAAACGGCCGCCTGGTAGAACAGCTCCACCGGGGCCACATCGCCGGTGCCCTTCTCGCCGATGAACCGGCCAGGGACCTCGATGGTGTCGCCGCCGGAGGTCTTCGTGAAACAGCCGGCGTTGGCGCCAGTGATGATGAGGTACAGCTTGTCACCGTAGGCGGGGGCGTCGGCGGGCTTGATGCGGGCCCAAATCTTGCCGTACTGAAGCACACCGATAGCAGCGCCGGGAGAGATGGAGACGGCGCCTTCCCGGTCCATCTCGTTGGTGTAGCCGTTCACGGTGATGCCCTCGAACTTCTCGGCGGTGGCGCCGGAAGCCGGGATTTTGATGTCGGAGCCAGGGGCGGAGCCCTGGACCACGCCCAGGCCGAACATCATGGTGAAGCCGGTCTCGGCGTTGATGCGGGTGTTGACAGCGTGCTCGGACAGGTCAACCAAAGCACCGGCAGCACCACGGGGGGTAGACTGAGTGTAAGAAGTCTGTGCGCTCATTACTGATTACCTCCATTCTCCATTCTGTCCATCATTCTCTGACGGGCGGCCTTGGCGCCGGTGGTGCGGGGAGAGGCGCTGTCGGCCCGGCGGGTGCCGTTCATCATCTGGGCCCGCTGGTAGTTGGTGTCCTTGCGGGCGTTCATGGTGTCCTTCGCCAAATCGAAGGCAGCCTTGATGTAGGCGGGGCTCTTGCCGTCCAGTCTCATGGTGGGGTTGACGGCTCTGATGATGGCCTTCTGAGCCTCCAGGACGCCCATGGTCTCAATGCCGTCCAGGTGTAGGCGGTCGCCCAGGCGAACCAGCTCAATGCGGGTGCGGAAGATGGCGTCCGCAGCGTCGGCATTGATGGAGCCGCAGTCGGCAGCAGTCTTGTCGGGGTCATCACCCTCATCGCCATTGGTGGCAGCCGGGGGCTCCTCGGCGGCAGAGTCGAAGTCCTCCTTGGCCCTCATGCCCTCGATGACGTCCAGCAGGGTGCAGATGTCCTCGTCCTGCTGGGCGATGACGCCCATGGCCTTTTCCATGTCGTCGGGGTCGCCGTCAGCGTCACGCCGGTCACGCCGGTCCTTGACGATCTGCACGGGGTCGTCGCCGTCCTTCTGCTCACCGCCCACAGCAGCGGGGGCCGCCGGAGAGACGGTGGAGGCGGTATCAGCAGCGGGGGGAGTGCCGGTGGCGGGGGTGGTTTCGGGATCTCCGTCGCCAGCCGCAGCAGGTACGCCACGAGCCGCCTTGCGCTTCTTGTAGGCTTCGATAGCGGCGGCGAGGTCCTGGGGGCCCATGGGGGCACCGTCGTTTCTCTTGGTGTTTGCCATACTTTTCTTTCCTCCTTTGAGTTTCCTGACAAAACCGTCGATGTTCAGCCGAGCCTGTTCACCGGCCCTGGCTTTCTCGACGAGTGCCAGATGGTTGATGCGGATATTGCGCTGGATGGCGTCGTAGGGATGACCGTTCCAGACGCCGGGGGTCTCATCAAGGTCCAGGCTGTACCCCAGGGACAACTCCCGGAGTCCGCTCCTCTTCATCGTGTCGGTGTCGTGGATGACAATTTCTACCCGGACGTTTTCACCGTCCTGGTAGCCTTCAGAGAGGATGGTCCCGATGTGTTCCCGGTCCACATTGTTCTTGTTCACCACACCGGCCTCATGGGTGAGGATGACCGGCTTGCCTTTGTAGCTGGCAAGGCTGGCCTGGTCAAAAACATCTTCGGGGAGACGGAGCTCCCGGCGGACAGTGCCGTCCGGGTTCACATACTCGAAGATGCCGATTGACGTGACGATCGGGTGGTCAATGAGGTAGCCCTCTTTGGTCCAGTAGGTCTCATCCAGCGGGATGCTGTCCAGCCGCAGCACCCGCTTCAGCTTGGGGTTCTCGCTCATTCTGAGCTCTCGCCTCCTTCCTCTTCTCCGCCGGCCAGGAGCTCGGACAGAGCAATAGCCAGCTCCTGGACGTGTTCGAGCTCATCCAGGCGGAGTTCCAGGAAGGTGTCGGTCAGCTTCTGGTTGCCATCTTTGAGCAGCTCGATGTCGCTCGTGTACTTCATGATGGCCTCCGCTTCAGCGATGAGCTCATTGCACACCGCATTGATTTGGGTAGGCGATGCCGACACACCTAATCCCTCCTTTCCTTGTTTTTTGGGGGTCAGCTACGCTAAAACATCTTTTTCAAGTCAACCGCCTCCTTTCGTGCGGCCGGATGCCGGAACATCCACGGTTGATATATCAAAAACCGGCAAGGCAACGCACCGGCACTGGTAATCCTCGCCTGGGTGACATCGCCTCACCGGTTTTCCTGGTGGGGTAACTACGGGAGGGTCGTTCCAACGGAACCTCTTCCCGTTTAGCTTGTGATGGCTCTCCCGGACCCGGCTGTCGCCGGAGTCCGACCAGATGTACTCGTTGACACCGGCGTCGGTCTGCTGCTGCTTGGTGAGCTGGCCGTTCAGCTTGGCGATCTGGTCACGGGCCAGGAGCTTCGCTGAGGACCGTTTCACATGGTAGGTATGTCGTATTTCCTTCTCGATGGAAGTCAGCGTGGCGCCGGTCTGGAAGCCTTGTGAGACTATGCTTTGCATTTCCGAGAGGGTGTCCTGCGGGATGGACTTGATGAGCGACACATTCTGGTCAATCCACTCCTGGAGGGCTTTGCGGTAAAACTCGCCCAGGTAGTAGTCATCCATGATGTCGATGCCCAGGGTCTCCTTCACCGTTCGCTTCCATTCCTGGATGCTCAACTTCTCGGTTAGGTTCGCCAAGGACTCCAGCTTCTTGTAGAGGCCGAAGCTGCTGGCCTTTCGTTCCAGCTCATCATTCATGGCCCGGAACGCCTTCTGGATAGCAAGCATCAGATCCCCGGCATCATCCTGGCGACGGTTGCGTTCCCGTTCCGCAGCGGCCGCCTTGCGGATGGATGGCATGTGCTTCTTCACGACCTCGTTCACCAGTCGGAGGTAGGCCCAGGCTACCCGCCGGAACTCCCGTTCCGCCCCGTCCGGGTATATTGGCTTGACTCGACTGGGAAGGGTCTGCTTTCCCTTGAACTTGCCTTCCACCTGCTTCTGGAGGGCCTGTTTCCTGAACTCATCGTTCACGGGCCATCACCTCCGGCCAGCACTTCGGCCAGGAGGTGGAGAGACCGCTCGAACGGCGGGAACAAGCCCTGGTCCCCGAGCTCCTCCAAGGTGCGGAAGGCGGAGGACTGCATTTCCTCTCCATCGCAAACCGGCTCCCCGGCGTACTCGGTACATAGGTAGATGACCGGGAGGCCGTACTCCTCCGGGAGCCCATCAAGCTGCCCCAGGCAATACAAGGGGCCGAGTTGGATGCCGAACTCCTCCAGAGCCTCCCTGCGGGCTGCCTGCTCCGGCGTCTCCCCATCCTCGATGTGACCGCCGGGGCCGCAGATCCCCTCCCGGTTGCGGCGGGTTCCGATGAGGATTTTCCCGTCATTTACCACCAGCACGGCCGCAGATGTGGGCTGCCCGGCGCTGTCCTGGTTTGGTGTTGTCCGAGACATAGGCTGGGAGCCGCTGGGAAGTGCTGTAACCGTGTCGGGAGGCTCAGGGAGTGTAGGAGGTAGGTCTTCTGGAACGCCGCTTAAATCGTCCCCAGGGTCGCTTAGAAGCCCCCAATCCTCCTCCGCTTCCTGGTCGTCCAGAATGTCCTCCACCGTGAACTCCTCGGTCTTTGCCAGAGCTGTCCGCACCTCAGAGGGGTCGAGGGCCTGCATCTGGACATAAAGCTGGGCGGTCTGAGCCTTCACCATCTCGATGTCGGCCTTCACCTTGTCCACGTTGGCCTGCTCCGTGTCGCTTAGGCTCCAGAGCGGGTTGAACTTCAGCTTGTACTTGGGCTCCTCCGGCACCTCGCCGTTGGCGAGAGCGGCCTTGAAGAGAACGTCCAGCAGCGTCCGCACGTTTCCCTTCAGCATGAGCTTCTGGATGCGCTCGATGTAGTTGTAGTAGTTCTCGAAGTCGCTGTCGCCGGTGGAGTTCTCCCCGGCTGGGGACCGGCCGAACAGGATGGTCTGCGGGATGTTGGTCACGGCGGACAGCATATTGCAGGTGGTGTCGATGACGTCCTTGACTCCGCTGAACGGTATGCTCTTGAAGTCATAGTCCTCACCTTCGGCGTCGATGGCGATGCTGTTCAAAATGCCCCTGGCAAGGTCGATGATTTCCAGACGCTTCAGGACCGTCTCGTCGCCACCCTCGGCCGCCAGAAGAGAGGCCAGGTTCTTCATCTTGTAGATGGGCTGCACCGAGCGATCCAGCAGCTTCGGCCCATTCCCATGCGCCACCAGAGCGTCCCTCATGGCCCGCTTGATGCGGACGTACTCAGGGGTCCCCCAGAAGCGGTAGACCGGGTTGGTGACACGCTCCGGCAGGATGCCGTTTCGGAACACCAGGCATCGGCTCTCGTGGACCGTGAAGCTCCCGTAGAGGCTCTGGACGTAGTAATACTCCGGCATTGCGAACTTGCTGGCCCGGTTCCTGGTGGCCCGCATGGGGTCGGATGAGTAGAGGCTGGCGTAGTCCGGCTGGACCACCGACCGCTCATAGACCCGGAGCTCGTCGATGCTGCGGATATTGTTCCAGTCTACCGGCTCCTCCAAGCCCCGGCCGTCGTCGATGAGCATAACGATGATGGACCCACCATAGAGGCGGGCCCACTTGATAGCCGTGGCCGCCTTTTCCTCCCACTCCAGGGCGTCTAGGGCGTCCTCCACAAATTCGTTGATGGAGTCATCCTTCAGGCCGAGGTCGAAACCGTGCTTCACAGCCTCCTCCGCCGGGGTGTCAATGATTTTCGCAAACAGGCCGTTGTCCTCGTACTGGATGGTGAGGCTCGTGTCTGGTATCACGGGCTCCGCCACGAACTCATAGGACTCACTGTTATCTCTGGAGGTGCCGTACTTGTTCAGGACGTTGATGTAGCCGTCTTTTCTGAATGGCCTGACGGACTGGAGGCCCTTCTTCTGCTGGATGATGGCCTTGCCACGCTCCAATCGTTCCTTCCGGTTGAGAGCGGCCTTGGCTTCCTCGAAATCCATGCTGTCTTCCCTCCTTATGTCACCAGCCCGTAGAGGCTGAAGGCGTTGTCGTTGTAGTAGGCGTTGGCCTGGGAATAGCAGTCCACTTGGTCGTCGTGGGCGCCGCTTGGGAAGGCGGCCATCTCCTCCACGAAGTCACCCACCCAGGGAGCCACCTCCGCTGATGGAATGTAGACGTTGCCGGCCTCCGCCACCGCTGTCGTGGCATGGGCTCTGGCTACCTTGCCGCCGAACGGCTCCACCGGGACAATGCCGGGGATCTCCCGCTTCAGGACGTCTATGACTGCCGTGCCGTTGGCCTTGTCCTCCACCAGCTTCCGGGAGGTCTGGGGCCACTTGGCTGAGAGGTCCCGCATGGCGTTCAGTGTTTCGGTGAAGGTCATGCGGCCCCGCACTTGGTCCACCAGGTAGCGGTCGGCCCCTTTCCGGGCCCACACCTGGCCCACCACATAGTCCGAGGCGTCTTTGTCCTTGAAGGTGCAGTCCCAAGACTGAATGAAGTCGAACAGGCCGGAGGGCAGCACCTTCCAGCGTTTCCACCAGCTCCGCTTGAACATACCGCCGGAGCTCGGTGTGGGGGTCTGCATATAGAGCGAGGACCAGGCGTAGGTGCCCACCGTTTCCTTCTGCTGGGCCGCCCATGCCTCATCGTACCCGCCGGCGGGCCATAGGGCCTCGCCGATGGACCGCCCAAGGGGATCGGTGGCCGGGTCCTCGCAGACGGCCGGAAGGGAGATGATTTTCCAGTCCTCCACTTTGCCGTACTCAGGGTTCAGGAGCCGGGCAGCCAGGTCGTCTTCATGCCATCGGGTCAGGATGATGATAACGGCGCCGCCGGCATGGAGTCGGGTGCTGACCGTGGATTGGTACTCGTCCCAGAGCTTGTTCCGGTAGGACAGGGACTCAGCTTCGGCCCGGTTCTTGATGGGGTCGTCGATGATAAGCAAATCGGCACCGTAGCCCGTGATGGAGCCGCCGATGCCGACCGAAATCATGCCGCCTGTTCCGTTGTCGATGTTCCAGTTGGTCTTGGTCGCCTGGACGCTGGAGGTGCTGTGCCCGAAGAGCGTGGGGCCATATTCCTCCACCTTGTCCCGGTTGCTCTTACCGAACTGCTGTGCAAGCTCTCCGCTGTAACTGATTTCGATGACCCGCTTCTCCGGGTGCTTACCCAGGAAGAAGGACGGGAAGGTCTCCGTCACGGTCATCGACTTGCCATGCCGGGGCGGCATGAATATCATCAGCCGCTTCGTGGTCCCGGACATGATGTTTTCCAGCTCTCGACACACCAGGTCGAGGTGTCTGGCTCTTTTCCACCTGCCTGCGTGGACAAGCTGGACATAATCCGCATAGTATCTTCTCGCCAGCTCATACCGTGCTTCGGTGGCTATGGATTTTCTCAGGGCCGGCGAGATGGAGCGGTTACTCCCCGCCATCCTGCCCCTCATCCATACGGGCAAGGGCCCGGAGCTCCTCCTCGGTCAGCTTCTCCATCGGGGAGGTCTTCACAGACCCTCCCAGGGTGATTTCCTGCCGCTGGGTGAACTCTCCCTTGCTCCGGTTGTTGAGCCAGTACATACACGCCATGGTGTCAGGGGCGATATGCTTTGTAATCACACGGGTCTTCTCCACCCGCTGCTTGCCTGTGGCCGGGTCTGTGACGATGATTTGCTCGATGTCCTTGGCGTCGTATCCGACGGCCCGCTGGTAAAGGCTGTGTTTCACCTGGGCATCGGCAACATCCTTCCCTGGGCCCAGGGCCTCGGCGAAGGACTCGTGCTCCTTCTTCCACCTGTGCAGGGTGCGGACAGAGATACCAAAAGCCTCGGCGATGTCTGCATCGGTGGCCCCCTTCAAGGCGAGAGACCACGCCCAGCGGTCGTGATACTTCTCGTTGTAGATGTTGGGAGTGGCCATCTTACTCCCCTCCTAAGTAGTCGGCACAGAGGTACTCCAGCCCCTCCCACAAATTCTTGTGCGTGATTTCTCCGTGGCCGACCATGCGGTCCAGGGCCTTCTTGATGACCTTGGCGCTGCCCACGGGGATCTTGCTGCGGCCGATGACGGTAGAGATGGGGACCCACATGGAATTGTCGTTCTTGGGGTCCGTCCCCTCCCACCCCTCCGCAAGCTGGCCCAGGTTGTCCTCGAACACCTTGAAAATGAGCTGCATGGCCGCCGACACGTTCTTCACGTTGTAGGCGGAGGAGGCGGTTTCCTGGGCGTCCAGCCACTTCTCATACTCGCTGTCCGTGGCAAGCCAGATGTTGTCGCAGCCCTTGACCGCTTCCCTGGCCGTGTCGATGACCCGCTGGGCCTCCTTCAGCTCGTCGGGAAGGTAGACGATGCTGAGGACCTGGAACTCCAGGTTGGCCTCACTCATGGCCTGGGACGATGCCTTGTCCAGCAGGCCCAGGGTCTTGTCGTCCAGGCCGGAGTATTCCTTCAGGTCGATGTCCAGGATTTTGTCATACAGCTTCTTCAGGATGTCCGGGTCGTCCTGGCCCACGATGGCGTTGTGGGAGAGCTGGATGGCGATGCGCTGCTCCTCGGACATCTCATCGTCTGTGATGATGCAGGGGATGGTCTCCAGGCCGGCGGAGATGGCCGCCTGGACCCGGTGGTTGCCGGACAGCACCTCATACTTCCCGTCGGTGGGGTCCAGGCAGGCGAAGGGGGCAGAGGTGAGCTGCCCGTCCTTCTTGATGTTCGCCACCAGGCGCTGGAACTCCTCGTGCCGCATGAAGCGGGCGTTCATCTTCAGCAGCTTCAGCTCACGGGGGTCGATTTCTACGATTTTCGTGTTAATCATGGCAGGTCCTCCTTACCGCTTCTGTGAGTGCTTCTTCTTCCAGAGGGCCAGCCCCTCCTTCAGCGTCCACTGGCCCATGGGGGCGCCGTAGTTGATTTCATACGGCTGGAGGTAGTAGGCGTTGGCCGGGTCGATGTCCTTGGCCCAATCAGCCTTCTGGAGCGAGTCGTTGTGCTTCCGGTTGAGCACCTTGAACAGCCCCCGGTACTTCATGCTCTCAGGGTTCTTGCTGAAGGCGGTGGTGACCAGGGAGGCGGCCCGGCGCTTCGTGATGCGCTCGGCGATCCGCTTGCTCTCTTTGGAGAGGGCTGCGTAGAGCACCAGCTTCGCAAGGTGCTTGTAGTCGGTGGGCTCGACCGGGAAGTCGGACAGGAGGTAGACCGTTGGGGTCTCGATGTGCTTATCCCACTGTGCCACGGACGGGGCGGCCGAGAAGGCGTAGACGCCGATGAGGTAGCCGTCCACCACCACGCCGATGGCAAGGGTGGCGGAGCCGGGGCGGATGTTGATGTTCATGTACTGGCTGCGAAGGGTCTGGAAGGCGTCGTTGGACAGCTCATAGAGCCGGATGTCGTCGCCCATCTCCATGCCCTGGCCGAACTTCTTGATGTTGGCCTGGGTTGTGCTCTGGAGAGGCGTGACGATCTGCGGGTGGCCGGAGCTGGCGTAGATGTAGATGGGGATGCCCCGGTTGGTCGTCTTGGTCATGCCCTTCAGGTGCTCGGTGAACTCGTCGCCCTGGAGCCTCATGTCGGTGCCGAAGCACCACTCCTTCTTGGACATAATCTGCCGGAAGTATTCCTTCAGCAGCTCCTCGTCGAAGTAGCCGTACTCCGGGGGCGTGAACTTGAACATCTTCTCCAGCTTGGCGAAGTCCTTCACAAAAGCCTTGCCCGCCTTCTTGAAGGGCGGGAATGAGACGAAGCCGACGTCGGCCGGGGCCTCCTTCACGAAGTCCATGGCGTCGCCGTTGTAGTAGCTGGAGATGGTCAGGGTGTTGGAGCTGACCTTCTGGACGGTCTTCTCGTGCATGGCCGGGAACTGCCGGATGCTCTCCTCCAGCATCATGTTGTAGTACGGGTTGTCTCCCTTGTCGGTGTAGGCCACGATGCGGGAGCAGAGCAGCATGGTGGCCAGGCGATCCACGTCGGTCTTCATGTAGTCCTGGAGCCACGGGAACTGAGCAGCTCCCTCCTCGGACAGCTCCAGGGGGACGTGCTCCCGCAGGAAGTATGCGCCCAGACACTGTGAGTACATGGTCACATCGTTGCTGTGCAGCCGGAACTTGCCCAGGGGGCCGATGAATTTCTCCAGGGTGAAGTTGCCGGAGCAGCCGACATAGATGTCGGTCACATCCCACGCCTTCACGATTTTGTTCATGATGGCCTGGGCCTCTGCCGGTACAGAACCGTAGAACATACGTTACCCCTCCTCGAAGTAAAGCAAAAGAGCGGCTGCCGCTTGGCAACCGCTCTCTTGACTGTCAGTATGGAGCGAAGTGCAGGGTTTGAACCTGCGTCTCCGGGCGGGAAGCCCGGCGTCCTCCCTTGGACTAACTCCGCATGAGGGCCGTGGGACGGCCCTGTTTCCGCTTAGAACAGCGCAAACTGTTCCAGTTGGTAAGTTGGTGGGGTCTCCTCCAAACTCCGCTTAGACGGGCTTTGACGGGGCTTTGTGGGGTCTGGAGTCGGGTCATAGAGTTCCGGGATGACCTCCCCGGTCCTCTGCTGCCACCACTCGGCGAACGTGCGCCGGTGGCACCAGTCGTCCGGGCCTTTTCGGATGTCCTCGTAGCAGAGGAGCACAACGTCTTTGCCCAGGCTCTCGAACCGCTGGAGCTGAGAGAGTATTCTCTGCACTCCCTTCTGGTCAAGCCTCGCAAAGTAGGCCCTCTCGAAGTCTTTGTAGAGGTCGAACTTGTGCAGGAGACCAAATGGCATCAGGTCCGGCATCTCTGCGTCGAGATGATAGCCGAGGTTCCATTTGGGCGTCCCGAGCGAAATTCTGACCGCCGTGTACTTGCCACTCCGAAGCTCCGGGTTGCTGTACCTGCTGGTGAATATCATCTTGGTCGCTCCTTCTTCACCGAATTGGTTAGGGTGGTGGATACTTTCATTCTACCCATTGACGCCGCCTTGTCAAGTCAAAAACGCTTGATTTGCAAGGGGTTTCGGAGATTTTCGGAGCGAGGTCCAGAGGTGGAGCCCCCGCCTTTTTAGGGGTGACACTTATGGCTTCTTCCCCTACAACTTACCACTACGGTATTTCTCCTGTCAATGGCATCTTTTTTGCACGGGTCACTCGAAGTAGCCAAAAAACAGGGCGCTCAACTGCCGGAGGGCCATTTTGTGGTCCCGGTAGATGGTGCTGACATCTACGTTTTCTTCCTCGGCGATGTCCTGAAAGGTCTTCTGGTCTTCCGGCTCTGCCAGGTAGGTCGAGTAGATGATGCGGTATCTGCGGGCGTCTTCCGGCTTGCTGGAGACATCGCAGCAGCGTTTGTAGAACTCCAGCATCCGCTTGACGTGGTGGACCAGGGTGCTGGTGTAGGCTGCGCTTTTCATGATGCTGGGGACGTTGGCCTCATACCGGTTGTCGTAGCCCTTCATCATCTCCACCAGTTCTTCGAGGTCTGGGTCGTCATCCACCTGGGAGGCGCTTCGGACAGCCTCTTTGCTGTGCTCCTCCAGCCCTTTGAACCTCTCCAGGAGGAGCTTAGTGTTGTGGAAGCGTCTGTCTCTCGCTTCCTCCCTGTGGTGTTCGGCTTCTTTCCGGTATGCCTCAATCGCCTTCTCGGCGGCTGCCTCTGAGATGGCCTTTACCAGAGCTGGGGTGAGCACGGGGCCGGATGGCTTCTTCTTGTTCATGGGCTGTTCCTCCTTCTCCCCTCCAGGGGGGACCCCTGCCCTCTCCCACCGCCTCCGGCGGTAGGAGAGGGCTTGGGCTGCTGGCTTAGATGCTGCGCTGGAGGTCCTGGATTTTGTCCAGTCTCTCCCAGGGGCGATCTGCCTGGAACCGGTACGATGGGATGCCCATGGCGTTCCCGAAGTGGCCGTAGGCGGACGTCGCCTTGTAGATGGGCCGGCGCAGCATGAACTGGTCGATGATGGCCTTGGGCCGCATATCGAACACCTTGCAGATGGCGTCTGCCAGCTTGGTGTCCGCCGTGTAGCCGGTGCCGAAGGTGTCCACCATGACGGAGACCGGGTTGGCGACGCCGATGGCGTAGGCAAGCTGCACCTCGCATTTGTTCGCCAGGCCGGCGGCCACGACGTTCTTGGCGATGTACCGGGCCATGTATGCGGCGGAGCGGTCCACCTTGGTCGGGTCCTTCCCGGAGAAGGCGCCGCCGCCGTGCCGGGCATAGCCGCCGTAGGTGTCCACAATGATTTTCCGGCCGGTGAGCCCGGTGTCGGCCGCCGGGCCGCCCTTGACGAAGCGCCCGGTGGGGTTGACCAGGATGCGTACACCTTCGAGGCTCATGTCTCCGAGGGTCGGATGCAGCACATGGTCCACGAGGGCCGTCACCAGATCCATCTGCTCCACGCCGGGGAGATGCTGAGTAGAGATGACGATGGTTTCAAGGCCCCTGGGCTTCCCATCGGGCCCGTAGCTCACCGTGACCTGAGTTTTGCCGTCCGGGAGGATAAAGGGGATGGCCCCGGTTTTGCGGGCTTGTGTGAGCTGGTAGGCCAGCTTATTCGCAAGGGTGATGGGCAGGGGCATGAGGTCGTCTGTCTCGTCGCAGGCATAGCCGAACATCATACCCTGGTCCCCGGCGCCCAGCAGGGCCTCCTTGTCCTTGGTCCGCCCCTCCTTCACCTCCATGGAGCCGGTCACGCCCATGGAGATGTCCGGGCTCTGGCTGTCGATGCTGGTAAGCACGGCGCAGGTGTTCCCGTCGAAGCCGGCCTCCGGGCGGTCGTAGCCCACCTCGCAGATGGTCTCCCGGACCAGCTTGGGGATGTCCACATAGCAGTCGGTGGAGATTTCCCCTCCCACCACCACCAGCCCGGTGGTGGCGAAGGTCTCACAGGCCACCCGGCTGGCCTGGTCCTTCCTGAGTATGGCGTCCAGCACGGCGTCGGAGATGCGGTCACAGAGCTTATCAGGATGGCCCTCCGTCACGGCCTCAGATGTGAACAGGTGCTTCATCTTTTTTCCTCCCTCTCCCCGGAGTAGTTCCAGGGCTTGAAATTCACGATTTTCTCCAGCAGGGTCTCAGGGTGGCCGTCGAAGCAGATGGCCCGGTCGTCGATGTAGCAGACCGCCGGGGGCTTCTCCCGCACGACATCATCCACGACGATGCCGTTCTCTGCGAGGTAGCGCATGAGAGCTCCCATGCCCTCCGGCCCGCAGCAGCGGGTGGAGACGACCACCACTCGGAAGCCGGCGGCCCGGATGTGCTCAATGGCCTCCCGGATGCCAGGGACCGGCGGGTCCGGGATCTCCATCATCCCCTGCCAGCCGGACGTGTAGCTGTGGATGACTCCATCGAAGTCGAAGACCACCGTGGGCTTCCTGGGTCTGCTCGGAGTCCTCACCCACCAGTTATTTCCGCCGGTGTCTTTGGTGCCGTGGACATTGACTTCATGGCCGCTCATCAGGTAGGTGCGCTTTTCGGTATCTACAACTTTCTGCTCATCCATCTGCCGTCCCATCCTTCCTGCTGGCTGCCACGTCGTTGGCAGCGTCGGCCGCTTCCCTCAGAACGGACAATGCCTCGTCAATACGGATGCTGACCATTTGGGCCCGGCCGGGGACCGAGATGCTCATGACACCCAGCTCCATACTGGCCTTGATGCTGCAATCGGCCATCTCCTGGCTCCTGATGGCGACCGCCTTGTTCTTGCCGGTGGAGAACCTGGTGACGATGCACTTGGCCTCCAGCGCCACCCCGTCCAGCGGGGCGATATTCGGGTCGTTGACCCGGACTACTGTGCTCATACGCTCCTCCTCATAGGTAATTTTTGCCGAACACGGCCCGGAACTGCTCGACCGTGGCCCCCTGCTCCGCCATGTACTTCATCTGCCCGTACTGGTGGAGCCGGAGGGCCGTGGCCGCAGACTGGTGGGCGGCGTCCCTGCCGTTCCGGTGGCAGGTGTCTCCGCAGAGACCTACCTTCAGGCCGTACTTCTCGGACTTCTTTCGGTTGGCCCCGCCGAAGATGTGGTGTTCCTCCAGCCACCCCCACCTCCCGCAGAGCCAGCACCTCCCGTAGTACATCAGGCGTCGTCCCTGGGCTCATCCATGTAGGTCGCCTGGAGGTCGGCCATGTGGGTCAGGAGCGCCAGGGGGAACTTCTCGAAAGCGTTGCCCACCGAGAAGCCGCCAGCCTTGAAGTCGTTGTCGCTGAAGCCCATGTGCCAGCGGATCGCCATGGCCTCCTCACGGGTCAGCTTCATGAAGCCAGAGATGATGTAGACCGACTTCTCACCGTGGCCGTAGGGGAGCTGGTCGTTGACCACATAGAACGGGTACTTCTCCCACTGCCCCCGTTCATTTTTCCGGTTCCTCATCTCCACGGCGTAGAAGTTGGCCTTGCAGATGTCATGCAGCAGACCGCATATAGCGATGGTCTCCTCCTCTCCGTTAAGAAGGTCGATGAACGCCTGGTCCTCTGCACGCTGTCTCTCAGAAACATATAGGTCCCGGAGCCGGTGATAAACGTGGATGCTGTGCTCCACCAGGCCGCCGGGGCGGGCCAGGTGGAAGCGGGTGGAGGCCGGGGCCTCGAAGAAATCCGTGGTCTCCAGCCAGGACAGGAGCTTGTCCGCTCCGGGTCGTGTGATGAAATGCTGATAGAGCTCGATAAATCTATCTTTCATAGTTGGACTCCGTAAAACTTTCCCAGAACTTTCCGCCGGGGAATGTGAACTCGACGATGTAGAACCGGCCGGCCGGGTGGACATAGACCACCTTCCCGGTTTTCTGGACGCCGAGGCAGTCTATCTTCTCGCTGGACTTCTCTCCGACCCGCTTCATCAGCGGTCACCCTTCAGGGGGAACGCCGTGCCGCAGACCATACAGAACTTGGCGCCGGGAGGATGCTGCGTGTTGTGGCAGACCGGGCAGGTGTAGTCCCAGGGGAACTCCCGGAACAGCTTGGAGGGCCAGATGGCCTTCATGCTGTCCTTCATAAAGACGGGGATGTTGAAGGTGACGCAATCGGACACGATGCTTTGGACCCATTCATACTCCGGCCTGACCTTCTCCTTGCGGTTCCCCGTCTCAGCCCCAATGATGACCCACTCCGGCATGGGGCCGGAGCCGGCCGTCAGATCTACCGGGCCCAGCAGGGGCTCGATGGAGAGGAACCAGTGGCAGCCGATGTCCTTCATCCAGGCGGCGGAGTCCTCTCCCTTGGTCACGGTGGAGCCGAACCAGAAGTTGTCCTCGTGCGGCAGCAGGGCCATGTGGTCCAGCTCTAAGTACCGTTTCGGGTATTTCGTCAGGAACAGGTAGCGGTGCTGAGGCGCCTTCCGGCAGGCATCCAGTACCTCGACGATCCAGCGGGTGGGCACCCACGGACCGAACAGCTCCGCCATGGAGCAGACGAAGATGGTCTGGCCCTTGGTCTTTCTGGCCGGTTCCCCCAGGCGGTAGCGGTGCATGGTCGGGACAAATCCAAAGGGGTACGGCTGGTTGCGCTCGTCCTGATAAAAGGGCTCTTTCAGCTCAAAGCACTCTACGACTTCTCCGGGCTTGACCCCCTTGCACTTGAACCGCTCCGCAATCCGCTTGGCGTAGCAGTAGGGGCAGCCTCGCTTGCACCCCGTCACCGGGTTCCAGGTGCTATCACACCACTCGATACGGGTCTCGTTCATCTCCCACTCACCCCCAGCAGGTCCCGCCAGCTCTTGACCCAGGACGGGATGGGATAGATGAGCACCGGCTGGTGGCGGGTAGGGTGCTTGCTGCCCTGGAAGCCGGGGTAGGCCCCGATGACGTCCCGCCAGTACATCATCCGCCGGTTCACTTTGGAGTACCCCCGGCGCTCCATCTCAGCCTTTGCCATCGCTCTCAGCAGTTTTCTCATTTTTGTGCTCCTCCTTCATGATTTCATAGCCCAGCAGGGCCTTTTCAGCCATGGCTGCCACCTGGATGAGTTCACAGGCTCCCAGCACGGCGGCCTTCTTGATATACGCAAGGTAATGGGGGCCATACTGGTCCTCATTACCCTTTATGCTGTCCCACAGGTGGTCAAGGCGCTGGCTCAGTGTCTCCATCTCGACCTGGGCCTCCTCGACCTCCTCTTTGATGAGAGCATAGCCCTCGTGCGGGGAGTGGGCGGCGGCCCCGTGTGCTGCCGCCGCCCGCCCATACTCCTCAGCTACCAGGCGGGCCACCTCTTTGGTGAGCTCGAACATCATGCTTCCTCGCCTTCCTCATCGGGTTCCTGATAGGGATAGGGGTCGTCCTCGCCGTCCTCCGGCTCCGCAGGGGCGTCCATACTAAACAGGGTCTCATTACACTCGATGCACTCCACGGAGATGTTGACGGGGTTTCCTTCGTCTCCGTAGGCCGTACAGACGACCTCGTGACCCACATGTGGTTTCAGCTTCTCAGCCGGGCAGTAGAAGACAGCGCCGGGGTTGGCAGCGGAAGACAGCACAACCTTGTTGCCCTCAGTTCTGACGGTGTAGTTCCCCATGGCCTCCATCACCTTCATGCTCTGTCCGGCGAACTGGCGCAACCAGTCGAAGGCGTCCTGAGTCACCTGCTTCTTGGGCTCCTCCTCCCCCACCACCTGGTAGTCAGCGTCGATGACCTCGCCCGCCGGCGGGAGGCTGGCCTGGGCCGCCGGGAGTCCGGCCGGAGCTGCGGCATCTCCATCCGACGGCTTATCCTTGTCAAAGAGGCTCGTCTGGCCGTTGTCGATGGGGCGCATGACATACTGGCAGGTCTCCCGGTCCCACACCAGCTCGTAGTTGCCGGAGAGGGTCCCGGTCTTCTTCTCCTTCTTCTGGATGACGGCGCTGACGGAGTGGTCGAACTTGGGCTTGGTGATGGAGCGAGTCTGCTGCCCGCCCGTCACGCTGAAGTCCGGGGCGGAGTCCGGGGTGAGGGTAATCTTCACCTTGACGGCGATCTCCGCCACGTCCTGCTCGGTCTCCTCCATGCCGTTGAGGGTGCTCCGCAGGATCTGGTCGAAGTCAGAGCACAGGGCGTTGAAGGTGTCGCTTTTCAGCGACAGGGGCAAATCATTCTTCTGGCACATGGCTTATCTCCTTTCACATAGTCGAGGCCACCTGGATGGTGACCTCCAGCCGGGGCTGCTCAGAAAAGAACTTGCGGACCTGGGCGTCCACCACCTGGGCGTCGTCCCGGTAGGCGATCTGGTTCAGGCTGTCCGTGACCACCTTGCCGATGTTATCCCAATCCGGCTTCTTTCCGGGGCGGATCTCGTGGTCCAGCATCATCCGGCGCTTCTTCTTGCTCACGCTGGTAGGCACGGGATAGAAAGCCAGGATGCGGACATCGAGCTGGGCCTCGTCCTGGAAGCGGGAGCTCCCACACTGGCGCTGATACTCAGAGCGGATGAGGTTCTCGTAGACGAGCGTCTCATCCGGCGTTCTTGTCTGCACATGGTTCCCGACCTTCGAGAACCGGGGACGACCCTTCCCCTGGGGCTCCCCCAGGACTACGAACTTTACCTTCACTTTCCTGTTCCTCCTTCAAGTCCCGGTAGTAGACATAGTGGGCGCTGCGGCGCTTGACCGTCTCCGTGCCCTGCCAGACGGCATAGCCCTCTCCCGACAGGATGCCGGCCACCCGCTCCCGGTCTTCTACCTTGTAAATCCTGATTTTTCCGGTGTACTTCATCAGCTTCCCTCCAAAAACTTCTTCATCTCGTCGAAGCGGTGGGCGGCCTCGGCCTTTCTCCACGACTTGCCCTTGAACTGCATCGGGTAGCACATCTCGAAAATCCGGTCGTAGATACGGGTGTACCGGATGTCCAGGGTCTCCTTCATCTCGTCAAGGCTGAGGTTCGTGGTGAGGATGACGGGACGCTTGGCCCGGTATCGGCTGTCCACGATGTTGTAGACCTTCTCCAGCGCCGTGTCGGTGCTCCGCTCTGCGCCCAGGTCGTCGATGATGAGCAGCTTCGCCCTGTTCAGCTTGGTAATCATGGCCTCATCGTCGCTCTGGAAGCCCTTCATGGTGTCCAGGAGCTTCACGAAGGAGGTCATCACCACCGGGACACGAAGGTTCAGCAGATGGTTGGCGATGCAGGCTGCCGCAAAGGTCTTCCCGGTCCCCACCCCTCCGTAGAACAGGAGGCCCTGGTTCTTTTCGAGCATCTCATCAAAGTGCTCGGCATACCGGAGGCAGAGCTTCAGGTTCCAGGCGTTGCTCTCCGTCTTCTGGAACTGGTCGAAGGTGGCGCTACGCAGGCGCTCGTCCATGAGGCTCTGCTTCTTCAGGGCCTCGATGGCCTGCATCTCCTTCTCCCGCTGGTCCCGGAGCTCCTGCTGGCGCTGCTTCTCAGCTCGGCACCTGCAGGACACCGGGACCTTGGTTTTGACCTTGGCGTCAGGGTCGAAGGGCTGCTTCTCCAGGTCCGGCATGAGGATTTCCACCTGCCGCCGGGTGTGGCACTTGCCGCACACCAGGAAGCCCTCCTCATCGAAGTAGTCGCCGTCCTCCGGCTGATTTGCGTTCACAGCCCTCTTGATGATGGCCTTCATAATCCCAGACATATCATCCACTTGCACCACCCCACTCTGCATACGGGTTTACCTCCGGCGGCCGGGAGGAGCCGGTTTCGCCTTTGCTCTTTTTCATGAGGCCGGGGTTGTCCTCGTTCACGGAACGGACCACCCAGCTCAGGATGGCTCTGTAATCATCCTTGTAGGTCTTCCCCTTCGAGCCTTTGTAGAGGTCCAGCTTCGTGATGCAGGCTTCAGTGAACTCCTTGCCGTACAGCTCAATGAGCCGGTTGTAGTTGGCCTCTGTCATCTTGACGAACTCCGAATACGCCTTCTTGTCAGACTTGCCCTTCTTGGCGGATGGCTTATCCCCGGTCGGCTCCTCCGGCCGGCCGGGGGCCCCAGACCTGCCCTTACCAGAGGTCTCGGCATAAGCCCTGCGCTTGCGCTCGGCGTCGTTCTTCCGGTTCTTCTGCAATTTGTACCACTGTTCTTGCCACTGGTCCCAATCGTGAATGTAGAAGCCGTCGGCGGCCATGTCTATCCAGCCCACATCAACGAGAGCCTGGACCACCCTGCCCATGTCGAGGTCGGAGCCTTCCCCGCAGCCATACAGATACCGGCTGAGGACATCCAGGTCCGCATCGGCCACCAGGCCGTTTTCATCGGCGTTCTTCATCCCCCAGAACCAGAGGAAATTCAGTATTCCGAGGGCCTCGAACTTCGAGCACCCGATGGTCTTATAGAGGCGGCGTAGCTTCGCCCCGTCCACTTCCTGGTGGACGCTTACCCATGCCATACACTCACCTACCTTCTTGCGGGTGGTCTCTGCATCCGCCCCGTTCTGAATGGGTTACTCCGCAGATCCTTCCGCATGGTCGGCGCTGCCGGCATCGCCGTCGCAGCTCTCCAGGACTTCCGTGACCCTGGCCATGACCTTCGAGTAGGTGGAGACCGGCATACCGTTGGTGCTCTCCAGGTTGAACTCGGCCAGGACTGCCTGGACCAGAGCGTTGCCATCTTCCTTGCCCAGCTTCTGGTGGACCATTCTGAACAGGGTCTTCCGCTGTTCCTGGGTGATGGGAGTCATGTCGATGACCTCATCCTCACCGCCCCCGGCGGGTCCCATCCGCTCATACTCAGCGTCGGTGTAGCCCTGTTCGGAAACCTCCTCGGCCACATACATCCCCTCGTAGTCCTTGGGGAAGGCTGCCCGGAGCGCCTGGGAGACCGCCACCTTCTCAATCATGGTGCAGGGCTTGGTCTTCCAGTTGGCTTGCCCCTTGTCATACTCCTTCAGGGAGACTTCCTTGAAGACCTCCTCCCCAGAACCGCCGTTGCGGGTACGGTGGACCCGGCACCATCCGCCCACAAGGGTCTCGCCGGGGTACAGGCAGGTCCCTTCCTTCTGGATAACCTGGTCCCCCCGGAGGACCACGATGCCGGACTTATGGCCCCGGTAGGCAGGGTTTTCCTCTGCCCGGCGCATATAGGCGTCCTTGCCCACCACCATCTGGGCGGGGTCACTGCCGAACTTGATGAGGTACGCCTCCCCCTGGGCGAACGGGTTGAGCTTCTGGGCCTGGCAGGTCTTCATAAAGAGGATGACCTCCTGGTCCGTGATTTTGTCTGCCTGCCCACGCACCAGGTAGTTCTTGACCGTCTGGAAGTCCAGGTCAACGGTGCCCAGGGAGGTCTCATAGGTGATTTTGGTCAGCGAGTTATTCATGTTCAGCCCCTCCTGCTAAAGCTCATCTTGGCTACTGCACGGTACACGATGCCGGGGATTTGGATGGTGCCTTTGCTGGCACGGATGAGGCGCATGACCGCAGCTACATCCACCGGGCGGATCTCCACGCCACTGACGGCCAGAGGAACGTCCTTGCTGTCGATGCTGACGATCTCCCAATCCTTGGAGGCGGAAACGCCCTTGGCTTTCGGGGCCCCGCCGGGGATGAACACCATCCGGCTGACGTCCTCGCTGATTTCGGCGTCCTGGAGGGCCGCTTCAGCACCAGCAGCATCTCCGGCGCTCTCCAGGCGGGCCGCCTCCTCCAGCTTCCGGCGGGACTCCTCCTCGGCCGCCCGCCGGGCAGCTTCCTCCGCCTCCCGGCGCTTGCGCTCCTGCTCCATGGCGTAGTCCCCCATGGTCTTCTTCAGGGTCATCTCCGCCTTCCGCAGCGGGGTCAGCATCTCCTTCTCACGGTCGCAGATGGCCTTGTGCGCTTTGTAGGCCGAGTCCTTCAGAGGCTTAAAGAACTCCGTGACCTCGGCTGCCTTCTTCTTCAGCATGACGCCGAACTTTCCGGCCGCCTCATACTCCTCGTCGTTCTGGACGGAGACCGCCAGGGCCATGGCCTCGATTTCCGAGACCTCACTCTCCAGCTCCTCCTCCCTGGGGGAGACGGAGCTGCTCTTGGGAAGCACGGCAACGACGGTCTCCGGTGCTTCCTGGACAGCAGTATTGCTTTTCATTGTAGAACCTCCTATCTGTTCTTGAACTTCTGCATATAGCCGTGAACCGTCAGGAGCGCACCGAACACCCTCCAGGCATCCGGGTCCCTGAGCGGATAGGGCTCATACTTGTAGGTGCCATCCCTCCGAAGGTGGAGGATGGCCTTCCCGTCGAACTGGACACCGTGGCTATCAAAGCCCTTCACATAGGCTTCGAGCTGGACCCTTGCCAGCATCTCCTGGAGCTGGGAGGTGGTCTTGACGTCCACCATGACCGCTTCCCCGGAGACGATGCAGGGAAGGTCGGCAGTACCGGCGTATCTGAGGGCCTTGTGGTAGAGCCGGCACTCGTTCCCCAGGACCTCCGGCTTCATGTCGTGGACCCATGCCAGGAAGCCGTCGAAATAGCCCCGGTACTCCGGGGCGATGTCCTCGATGCCGTACAGCGACCAGTTCTCGATGGCATTATGTACCGCCGTCCCCCGCCCGGCGGCCCGCTCCATCACCCATTCATCCACGCCGCCGTAGACCTCCGAGCTCAGGGGCTTCATCACGGTCGTGACGCTCGGGAGCTCCGCCCCCCTCAGGCGGTAGAGGTGGGTCGCCTCGTCAAAGGTCAGCTCCGGGAACTTCGGGATCTCTACCATCGGTCCACCTCCGCCACGCCCTTCGTGGCGCCGAACTGGCTGACCAGGATGTTCGCAGCGCAATCCGTGAAGCAGTCTTCGTGGTAGTAGTCGCACTCGATCTCGTAGAACTCGTCTCCCGGAACGATGGGCTCTCCACAATGCTTGCAGGTGTAGACCGTCGGGGGGTCCGGTGCGTTGGGGCACCGGGGGTCACACGGGGTTCTCATGCAGACTGAGCACATTCCCGACACCTCCAGTTGATTGCCTCCATCACACAGGTCTCGACGATGACATCCTCCAGCAGCAGCTCCCTATACTCCGGCGGGAAGCCCTTGACCTCCATCTTCCGGTCGGTGAGCCGCTCTGCCTTCTCCAGCAGGTCCTCCGGGACCCGGATGCCGAGCCTGGCCTCAGCCCTTGATACCGCTGACATCATCGCCCACCAGCTCCTTCCACTTCTCATAGTTGGCCATCACATCGTAGCTGTACTGGTTGTAGCCAGGGCTTCCGCTGTTGTAGGCCGTGAGGGCCTCCTGCGTGGGGTACTTCTCCAGCAGCTCCGCCAGGAAGTCGCATCCCACTCTGAAGTTCCCAAACGGGTTCATCAGGTCAGTGACGCCCAGACGCTCCATGCGGTCCCAATGCCACCTCTCCTGAACCTGCATATAGCCCAGGGAAGCTCCGTCGTCTCCGACTAAGTTCTGGAACTGTGTCTCCCGCTCAATGACCGCCAGGGACAGGGCATAGGGGACGCCGGACTCTTGGCAGGCCGTGTGCAGGAAGTCCTGGTCCTCATAGGAGAGCGGAACGTCGTCCCTGAAGTAGCCCTGTTCGACCAGGGCCTGCTCGATCTTTTCGGACTCATACGGATCTTCCTCCCAGACCTGGAGGTCCGTCGGCTCCAGGCTTTCAATCGGGATGGCGACTACCGGCGTTGGGAGCTGGAGCTCCGTGGGTTCCTCCGTTGGGAGGGAACAGGCCACCACGCCGGTGACCAGGGCTGCGGCCGCAAGCGTCACGATGCCGGCGCCGAGGTATCTTCTTCTGCGGCGGCGTGGCCGCCTTCGGGTGTTACGAACGGGGTTATGTCTATCTTCGGACATCTCCTATACGCCTCCATAAACTGCTCCGGGCTTTTAATCCCGTACTCTTTCAGAATTTCCCATAGATACTCAATCCTGCTCATCGCCGTCATCCTCATCGAGGTACTTCTGGCAATAGAGCTGGAGTTCGCTGATGAGCTTACCGACCTCCTCCAGCCTTCTCATGGCTTCCTGCATCTTCGGCTTCTCGTCTTCGCTGATGACTCCATCCTTGGCGATCTCTGCGATTTCCTGGCTGATGGCGTCCGTGTCACCATCGACCAGCAGGCGGAGGGCAATCCCCCGGATGTCATCCATCTCGGTGGCCAGTTGGTCATTCCGGCAGATGGGACACTCTTTGCAGCAGTACCAGTTCAGCAGGGAGGGGTCTTTGTAGAGGTCAGCCATCCGGCACACCACATCCACCGGGACCTTGGTGAGCCCCCGCTCATAGTCGGCCAGGCTGGACCAGGAAACGCCCAGCAGCTCCCCGGCTGCTTCCCTACTGGTCAGGCGCTCATCATGCTCTGCGGCGTTTTTCCTGGACTCGTAGTACCGGTTTCCGGCCGCTTTCGTGGGGTAACGTCCCATTTTGTTTTCCTCCCTTCCGGGGTACAATTTACTCAACGGAAAGTGCTGTACCCATACTTACCGTTGCGGTAAGCTGCTGTCAAAAAAAATAGAGTTCACCTGTTCGCTGGTCAGGTCGAGCTCCCTGGCGATGATGATTTTCTCATCATCACTGAACTTGACATCGCCCCGCTCCTTCTTTGCGTAGGAGACCACGGACTTGCCGATGGCGGCTGCCATATCCGCCTTCGTCTTGTTCTTACGCTTGCGGGCATATTCGAGTTCGAGCTGGTTCATCGGCTCACCTCCCTTCGTTATCTTCATTCTACTTACCGTTACGGTAATTGTCAATAGGTTTTTTATAAATTTGGTCAGTTTAATTTACATTCCGGCAAGTAAGCTATAAAATCGGTAAGTAATCTACTTCTGGAGGTGCCGTCATGTATTCCAGAGAAATCTTCGCCCAGCGGCTGAAGGACCTGCTTGATAAGCGGGGGATGACCCAGCGGGCCCTGGCTGAGAAGCTGAAAACCACTGAGGTCACTGTGTCCCGCTATGTCTCCGGGAACCGGACTCCGAACATCGAGACCACTGTGGAGATTGCCGACATTCTCAACGTCTCCCTCAACGACCTGGTGGGAATAGACCCGCCGGCCAAACAGCGGCCGTCGCCCGATGTCTCCGTCCTGGTGTCATGCTATGAGAAGGCCAGCGCCGATGACCGCAGAGTCATCTGGTCCTTGCTCGACCGGTATATGACGCCGGAGCAGCGGATCTTGGTCCAGTCCATCCAGAGTGAAGAAAAAGCCACGGCGGTCTGATAGCCTCCGGCGGCAAGGTCATCCATATCGACTTCGGCAAGAGAGGGGGATAGTCATGGGGAAGCAGCGGACCGGAGATGAGCACATCGAGTTCGACGGGATGCCGATAGGCCACCTCCTCGGGGACTACTGGGCCTGGAACTCCTCCGACCTTCTCATCAACACTGAGAGGGGGTCCTTCAGCGAGTTCATCGTCTCAGCAGCTCTCGGCCTGGACCTGTCCGGCACCAGGGTAGACTGGGGGCCCTATGATGTCTCCTTCCCGTTCGAGTGGTGCTGCGGGGATGAGCCCAGGGGCGAGGTGCGGATAGAGGTCAAGAGCTCCGCCTACCTCCAGTCATGGGAGCAGGACCATCTCTCCAGCATCGTCTTCAGCATACGCCCGGCCAGAGCCTGGGACCCGCACCTCGGCTACTACGGGGAGATGAGGCGGCAGTCAGACTTGTACGTCTTCTGCCTATACACTCAGACCGACCGGGAGAAGGCCGACCCCCTGGTGCTTGACGACTGGACCTTCTATGTCATCCCGACGGAGCGGTTGGACCGGTGCTGCGGCAGCCAGAAGACCATATCCCTGAACTCGCTGCTTGCGCTCGGCCCTGTCCAGGCCGACTACGGCGGCATCAGGGATGCCGTTATTCACTGTATTCAAGGGGATGAATGTACCCCCCCCCGTCATATTGCATAATTTTTGAATATCCATTTTGTCTATAATTACGAAGCAGCTCCGAGGCACCGGAGCTGCTTCAACGATAAAGGGGGATATCCATGAAAAGCAGTGTAACGCTACGCAGCTTGAAGAAGACTGCGGAAGAACTCGTCAACACCATCAAGGTGGCTATCTATATCCGGGTCTCGACCCACTGGCAGGTGGATAAAGAGAGCCTCCCGGTGCAGCGCCGGGACCTCATCTCCTACTGCAAGCTCATCCTGAACACGGAAAACTATGTCATCTTCGAGGACCCAGGCTACTCAGCCAAGAACACGGACCGGCCAGACTTCCAGAAGATGATGGCCCGTGTCAGGACCGGGGAGTTCACGCACATCCTGGTCTGGAAGATTGACCGTATCAGCCGGAACCTGCTGGACTTCGCTGCCATGTACCAGGAGCTCAAAGAGCTGGGCGTCACCTTCGTCTCCAAAAACGAGCAGTTCGACACCTCGACGGCGATAGGCGAAGCCATGCTGAAAATCATCCTGGTCTTTGCGGAGCTGGAGCGGCACATGACCTCCGAGCGTGTCACGGCAGCCATGCTCTCCAGGGCTACCAATGGGAAGTGGAACGGCGGCAAGGTCCCCTTCGGGTATCGGTATGACAAGGACGCTCAGGAGTTCCTTATCGACGAGGACGAGGCCAAGGTGGTCAAGCTCATGTATGACCTCTACGACGAGCAGCGGTCCCTGCTGGCGGTCAGCAAGGAACTGAACGAACGTGGCTACCGCTCCCGCAAGGGGGCCCTGTGGAGCCCGGTGACTGTGGGGAACCTCATGCGTAGCCCATTCTACATCGGCGTCATGCGCTACAACTACCGGGATGAGAGCGGGACCACCTTCTCCTTCAAGCCGGAGAGCGAGTGGATTATGTTCGAGGAGCACCACCCGCAAATCGTCACGCATGAACAGTGGAGCCGGGTCGTCACCACCATGCAGTCTCAGCGCCGTGGGCAGCCCGGCCACGGAAAGACCTTCAACCGGGGGAACGTGCATATCTTCGCCGGGCTCGTCACCTGCGGGTACTGCGGCAGCCTCATGCGGGCCACCAAGGACCGGGTACGGTCCGACGGATCTCGGCCATCCATCTACACCTGCGCCAGCAAGCGAACCGGGAACTCCTGCCCGAATAAGTACATCTCCGATCTGACCATCGGCCCCTTCGTCCTGAACTACATCGCCAACATCATCCGGGCCAGAAAGAGCTTCGGGGCCTCCACCTCCATCGAGGTCCTGGAGAGGAAGCTGCTGCGGGGAGACACCTTCAGGGACGTGGCGCATATCGGGCGGCCTGGACTGGAGGAGCTGTACCGTCACTTCCAGGGGACCCAGGGCGTGGAGCAGAACTTCATGGCTTCCCCCGGCGCTACGGCCTCCAATGAGGAGGAGGAACGGGAACTGCTGCTGGCCGAGAAGCACCGGAAAGAGCGGGCCCTGAACCGGCTCAAAGCTCTCTACCTATACAGCGAGGAAGAACAGGCCATGAGCGAGGCCGAGTACATCGTCGAGCGGAAGCGCCTGATGGACTCCCTGGAGGCCATCGACAGCCGGCTCAAAGAGATAGACGTGGCCCTCGCCCAGCAGATAAAACTCTCCGATGAGGAGTTCATCCAGAAGGCCAGCTACTTCATCATGGCCCAACAACTTACCGAGAAAAGGCACATCGACTACACCCGTTTCATGCGGAGGGCGGACCCTCAAATTGTGAAGAATTTCGTCCAAAACGTGTGTGCAAACTTTTGTATAAAATCGGGCCGAGTGACCTCGATCCGCTTCAAAAACGGCATAGAGCACCAATTTTTCTACAAGGACTCAGAGTAGCAAAAAGCCCAGGAACCCCTTGGCTCCTGGGCTTTTCAGCGTTCCGCTGGAAATATTTACATCTGGTCTCCAATGAACATCGCATCGCCAAAGGAGAAGAAGCGGTATTTCTCCCGCACCGCCTCCTCATAGGCGGCCAGCACGTGCTCCCGCCC
>ERZ857801.423-NODE-423-length-59514-cov-13.528398_pt1 | contig 59514 bp, 44 predicted proteins | sample MGYA00519762_ERZ857801 | MGnify/ENA primary metagenome ERZ857801 (study PRJEB31778, sample SAMEA3449368) | human gut metagenome | biome: human gut; feature: human-associated habitat; material: faeces | place: United Kingdom | collected 2010/2012 ...
CTCCGTGTGCCGCGCGCCCGCTGTGTTGCCTTTGGTCAGCGCAGCCGTCACGGTCGGGATGATCGAGATCGTGATGGGCGTAATGAGCGAGCACGGCAGATTGAAGATCGTCTGGCAGAAATTATAAATGCCCTTGGCCGTATCCGCCGCATCGGACGACCACGCAAGCGCGCCGGTGAGCCGGCGCATATAGATCATCGTGTCGAACAGATTGATGATCTGCAGGCCCGCCGAGCCCAGCGTGATGGGGATGGCGATGACGAGCAGCTCCTTCATGGTCTGGCGGGTGGACTTGGCCTCTCCCCCGCCCTGCCGCAGGATCTGGTTGGACTTGCCGAACTGAATGCGCAGATACACGACCGCCACGATGCAGCCCGCCGTCACGCCGAAGATGCCGCCCGCAGCCGCATAGATGAGACTGCCGGTCTTCTTGAGCATCAGATACGCGCCGCCGAGGCCGAAGACCACGCGGATCATGGCCTCATAGACCTGACTGACGGAGGTCGGGGTCATGTTGCTCTGGCCCTGGAAGAAGCCCCGGTGGGCCGAGACGATGCAGATGAGCAGCACGCACGGCGACAGCGCCGCGATGGCCGCCCACGAATTTTCATTCGTCGTGACCATGACGGACAGCGGCTTGCAGAACACGAGCATCACGAGCGTTCCGATCACGCCGATGGTCAGGAAGACCTTCATGGAGACGGAGTAGATCTTGCGGATCTGCGCGTAATTCTCCAGCGCCTGCGCCTGCGAGATCATCCGGCTGACGGCGACGGGCAGGCCCGTCGTGGAGATCATCAGCAGGACGTTGTACACGTCATAGGCCGTGTTGAAATAGCCGAAGCCCCGCTCCTGCAGGATATTCTGCAGGGGGACCTTATAGATGAAGCCGAGCAGCTTGACAATGATGGTCGCGGCGGTCAAGACCGCCACGCCCTGCAAAAAGCTCTGCTTTCTGGGTGCCTTTTCGCCGCTCATGCCTGCGCCTCCGGTTCATCAGAGAAGACTCTGGGGATCGCGTAGTCGTGCAGCTCCTTCAGCGCGCCCGCGATATCCAGCGTGGGATACTTGCCGTCCGCGTACAGGATTTTGCCGCGCACCATCGTCAGCGCAACGTCGTGGCCGGAGGCCGCGTAGACCAGATGGGACAGTACATTGTGGCACGGGATCAGATGCGGCTGGTTGAAGTCCAGCAGAATGAGGTCGGCGTCCATGCCAAGCTCGATGACGCCGCATTCGGCGCTTCTGCCCTGCGCTCTTGCGCCGCAGACCGTCGCCATCATCAGCGCAGCCTCCGCCGGAAGCGCCTTCGGGTCGCCGGTCTTGCCCTTGGCCATGAGCGCGGCGGCCTTGATCTCTTCAAACAAATCGAGATTGTTGTTGGATGCGACAGAGTCCGTGCCGAGGCAGACGTTCATCCCGGCTCTTACCATGCCGAGCACGTCCGCGCAGCCGGAGGCCAGCTTCAGATTGCTGACCGGGCAGTGTGCCGCGGACACATGGCGCTTGGCCAGCAGCTGCATATCCTCCTGCGTCACATGGACGCAGTGCGCCGCGACCGTGGGCACGTCGAACACATGGTGGCAGTCGAGCACCTGCGCAGGCGTGAGGCCGTATTTCTCCACGCACGCATCGTGCTCCTTTTTCGTCTCGGACAGGTGCACCTGCAGCTGCAGGCCGTTGTTGACGGCGTACTCCGCCAGCGCGTCCCAGAGCTGATACGTCGAGGTATACTCGGCATGGATGGAGGCTTCAATTTTAATGCGGCCATTGTCATAGTTGTGCCACTTGTCCTTAAGTGCAACAAGCTCCTGGCAGGCCGGGAAGGTATCGAAGCAGAAATCATCGCCCAGGAACATGGACGTGCCGCGGGAGATATTGGCCTTGATGCCGGATTCGGCTACGGCCTGGCAGATCTCATCGCAGAAATAATACATATCCGACACGCTCGTCGTGCCGAAGCGCAGCGCTTCGGCAAGGGCAAGCGTTGTCGCCGCCTTGACGGCGCGGCCGTCGAGCCTGTCCTCGCGCGGGAAAATATAGTGCTGGAGCCAGTCCTGCAAATTCAGATCGTCGGCATAGCCGCGCAGCAGGTACATGGGCAAATGCGTGTGGCAGTTGATGAGGCCCGGCATCAAGACCATGCCGGTCGCGTCAATGATCTTCTTCGGCTTCTCCTCAGGCGGCTTTTTCGCCATATAGGCGATCTTGCCGTCGGTGACGCCGACAAACGCATCCTGCCAGAGCGTCATCTGCTCGTTCATCGTAACGACGTTGACATGAGAAAACAAGGTGTCCATGGAAGCCCTCCTTATGGGTTCTGTTCACGCAGCCCGCGCAGGATCGAGAAAATCTCGTCCTTCTGCTGCAGGATCGTGTCGATGCGGGAGATATAGTCCTGCGGAATTTTCGGATTGTGGTAGCGGGCAAGCTTTTCCTCCGGGAGATTGATCTTGTTCATCCCGCCGCCGCCGAGAGAGAGGATGGTATGCAGCTCCTCCATCATATATATGTTGTAAAGTCCGGTATAGCCCGGCCTGCACCAGCCGGTGTTTTCAAAGCTGCCGGACATATATTTCTGCCGGTAAAGATAATACGGCTCATAGCCGCTCTGCCGCAGCGCATCCTCCGCGCCCGCGAGCATGGCGGCGACCGCCTCCTGCGGCGGAAGCTCCATGCGCGAACCGAACAGCGCCGCGCCCTTTTTCAGAGCCAGCGTGTGCACCGTAATATTGCTGGGGTTCAAGTCCAGCACCTGCCGGATGGAATCGGCAAAGCTTGCCGCATCGTCTGCCGGAAGTCCTGCGATCAGATCCATGTTGATATCGTCAAACCCGGCCTGCACCGCCTGCTCATACGCCTCGACGGTCTGCCGCGCCGTGTGCCTGCGGCCCACGGCCTCCAGAACCTTATCGGACATGGTCTGCGGATTGATAGAAATGCGCGTCGCGCCGCCGTCCTTGATGACGCAGAGCTTTTGGGGATCCAGCGTGTCCGGCCTTCCGCCCTCGACGGTAAATTCCAAGCAGCGGGACAGATCAAAATTCCGGTTGATCGCGTCCAGCAGCCGCGCCATCTGTGTGCTCGAAAGCGTCGTCGGCGTGCCGCCGCCCATGTAGAGCGTGCGGATGTGGAAGCCCGAATTTTTTAACAGTGCGCCGGTATGCGCGATCTCGCGCAGCAGCGCGTCCAGATACGCAGGCAAAAACTCCCCAAAGCGCTCGATGGACTGGCTCACGAACGAGCAGTACGCACAGCGCGTCGGGCAGAACGGAATCCCAATATACACGGAAAGATCGTCCGCGTCAAGCAGTTTTGCTGCTTCGACCGTATGCCGGGAGGCGTCAACGCAGAGCCTCGCCCGCTCCGGCGAGACAAAATAGACCTCGCGCAGAAGCTTTTCCGCGTCCTTTTCGCTGCCGCCCGCCATCAGGCATTTCGTCGACAGTTTTGTCGGCCTGACGCCGGAGAGCGCGCCCCAAGGCGGCGCAGCCGGAAGCACCTGCAAAGCAGCCAGATAATAGCTGCGCTGTAAAATGCGCCGCGTTGCACGCACATCGGCCCTGTCCAGCAGCACACGGTTTACGGCAAAGCCGGTCTTCCCCTGATACGTGACCTTCGCCGTGGCCGTCAGATAGCGCTTCCCCCGCGAGAGGGACGAGACGGTCCCGTCGCCGGTAAACGGCTCGGTGCAGAACTCGCTCGGCTCCTGCGCAAACAGCTGCAGCTGCAGCTGCTCGACCGGATAGCGCTCGGTATGGTTTTTCAGATACAGCTTCATTCGATCCCATGCCCCCGCAGATACGGATTGGTGCGCAGCTCCTCTTCGATGGTGCTGGACGGCCCGTGGCCGGGCAGCACGCGCGTCTCAGGCGGCAGCATGGACAGCCGCTTCAAGGACGCGGCCATGTCCCGGCTGCTTCCTCCGAGGAAGTCTGTCCGGCCATACGAACCCGCGAAGAGTGTGTCGCCGGAGAACAGCACGTTTTCGCACAGCAGGCACACGGAGCCCGGCGTATGGCCGGGTGTAGAGAGCACCTGAAAGGTCAGACCGCCTGCCGCGACGGTATCGCCGTCCTGATACGTATCCGTATAGGTCAGCAGATCGTGGCACATATGGCTGGGGTCGTCCTTGTCAGCCTCGCCGATATACACGCGGGCGTTCGTCGCCGCGCGCAGATTTTTAAGCGCGCCGATATGGTCAAAGTGCGCATGGGTCAGCAAAATCGCCTCCAGCGTCAGCCCCTGCTCCTCCAGCGCGGCCAGCAGCCGTTTGGAGTTCGCGGCGGGGTCGATGATGACGGCGCGGCTGCTTTCGTCCGCCCGGACAAGATAGCAATTGGTGGCCAGCGGCCCCAGCGTAAGCGTCTGAATATTCATGGCGTCTCCTTATTTGAGATCGTCCGTATCGACGATCAAGGTCACAGGCCCGTCGTTTTCCGACGCGACCTGCATATAGGCTCCGAATTCGCCGTGCTGCGGCGGGAAGCCGAGGCGTTCGCACTCGGCAAGGAACTGCTCGTAAAGCGGGATAGCCAGATCGGGCTTGGCCGCGCCGATAAAGCTCGGCCTGCGGCCGTGGCTCACGTCGCCATAGAGCGTAAACTGGCTCACGACGAGGACGCTCCCGCCGACGTCGGCGAGCGAGCGGTTCATTTTATCGTTTTCATCGCGGAACACCCGCAGCCCCAGCACCTTTTCAGTCAGCTTCCGGCAAAGCGCAGGCGTATCGTCCGGCCCAACGCCAAGCAAAATCAAAAAGCCTCTTCCGATTTTTCCGTGAACAGCGCCGTCAATGGAAACACTGGCGGAATTCACGCGGGTAACGACTGCTTTCATAGTGAGATCCTTTCATTTTGTGGGAATGCTCTGCATTCAGAATTTGAGAGGCAGTACGAATTTGCCCAAGACCTGGTAGGGGCGGGGCTCTGCTCCGCCCGGCAGGATGCGGTTGATTTTTCGGAAATCTGCGGCGAATTCGCAACTTCCAGATGGGCCGACAGAGTCGTCGGCCCCTACAACAACACTGCTCTCTCTGTAGGGGCGGACGACTCTGTCCGCCCGCAGGATGCACCGGTTTTTACGGAAACCTTCGTCGAATTCACAACTGCCCAACGGGCCGATGTGGGCATCGGCCCCTACAAACGAGGAGGAAAATGCTTGCGGATTTTCCGAAAAGCTGCCGTCCTTACTCTGTTCCTCTCTCGACATTATGCACGCCCGAGATGCCGCGCAGTCTTGTGCGGACGTTTTCAAGCTCTGTGAGGTTGTGGACGCCGAAGCGCAGGCAGACGATGGCGGTGCCGCCGCCGACAGAGCGTGCACTCATTTCGCTTGTGCGCAGACGCAAAGACGTGAGAATTGTTGCAACATCCAGCATCAATCCGTCGCGGTCGTCGGCCTCGATCTCCAACGACGTGGAGAACATCACGTCCGGGGCCTCCGCCCAGGTGACCTTGACCCAGCGGCCCTTCTGCGCGGGATCGAGCGCGGCTCTGGCGTTCGGGCAGTCCTTCCGGTGGACGGACACGCCGTAGCCCTTGGTGATAAAGCCGATGATCTCGTCGCCGGGGACCGGCGTGCAGCAGCGGCTGAATTTGATCATGCACGAGCCGATGTCCTCGACAATGACGCCGGAGGAATTGACGGCGGGCGCATTCTGCCGCGCAAGCGGCTTGGGGGCAAGCGTCCGGGTCGCTCTGGTCAGATCGTCGCGGATGCGGCCCACGGCCTTCGCAGCGGTCAGACCGCCGTACCCGATGGCGGCATACATATCGTCCAGGCATTCAAAGCTGACCTTTTTGAGAATGACCGGCAGAACCTCTGTATTCTGCAGAATATCGGGGTCGACACCGGCGTGGCGCAGCTCGGCCTCAAAGCTGGCCTTGCCGCGTACGATGTTCTCCTCGCGCTTCTCACGCTTGAACCACTGCTTGATCTTGACGCGCGCCTGATTGGACTGGCAGATGTTCAGCCAGTCGCGGCTCGGGCCCTTGGCGGATTTGGACGTTAAAATTTCAACGATATCGCCGTTGTGCAGCGGCGCGTCATAGCTTGCGATGCGGTTATTGACCTTCGCGCCGATCATGGAGTTGCCGACAGCAGAGTGGATGGCGTAGGCAAAGTCGATGGGCGTGGAGCCTGCGGGCAGGGAAATGACCTTGCCCTTGGGTGTAAAGACGAAGACCTCATCGTCAAACATATCGACCTTGAGGGAGTGGATATAGTCGTCCGCCTCTACGTCCTGCTGGTTCTCCAGCAGCCGCCGCACCCACTCGAATTCCTTCTCCGAGCCGTCGCCCGCGTGCTGCTTGTATTTCCAGTGCGCCGCAACGCCGTATTCCGCCGTCTGGTGCATCTCCCACGTGCGGATCTGCACCTCGAACGGGATACCCTGTGAGCCGATGACGGTCGTATGCAGAGACTGGTACATATTGGGTTTCGGCGTGGAGATATAGTCCTTGAACCGGCCCGGAATAGGGTTAAACAGGTCGTGGATGTGGCCGAGGACGTTATAGCAGTCGGCAATATTGTCCACGATCACGCGGAACGCGTAAAGATCATACAGCTCGTCGATGGTCTTGTTCTGCGCACGCATCTTGCGGTAGATGGAATAGGTATGCTTGATGCGGCCATAGATCGATCCGTGGATGCCGACGGAGGCCAGCCGGGTCGTGATCTTTGACTGGATGGCGTTCATGAAGCTGTTGGCACTGTCCTCGTTCTTTTTGAGATAGTCGATGATCTCCTGATAGCCCTCGGGATCGAGATACTGCAGCGACGTGTCCTCCAGCTCCCACTTGATCTTCTGCATACCGAGCCGGTGCGCCAGCGGCGCGTAGACCTCCATCGTCTCCATGGACTTCGAGATCTGCTTGGCAGGCGTCTGGTACTGCAGCGTCCGGGTATTATGCAGGCGGTCGGAAATTTTGATGAGGATGACGCGGATGTCCTTCGACATGGCCATGAACATCTTGCGCAGATTTTCCATCTGCTGCTCTTCCATCGTAGAATACTGCACGCGCGTCAGCTTTGTGACGCCCTCGACCAGATTCGCGACCGTCTCGCCGAACAGGCGTGAGATCTCCTCGAAGCTCGCGTCGGTGTCCTCGAGGCAGTCATGCAGCAGCGCTGCCGCGATCGCGTCGGTATCGAGGCCGATCTCGGCCACGATCTCGGCCACGGCCAGCGGGTGGATGATATACGGCTCTCCGGACTTGCGGAGCTGGTTCTTATGCTTTTCGTCGGCGTATTCGTATGCCCGCTGAATGACCTCCAGATCAGCGGAGGGCGCATAACGGGCGATCGCCTGCATCATGGATTCGTAATGCTCCTGTTTGGTTTCCATTCAGTTTCCTGCCTTCTGCTTTTTCAGATGAATCAAAATCGGGCTTTTCTCAAGATCGACCTTCCGGCCGTTCGCGCACAGGCGGATGCACAGCGACTTTGGCCGCTGCTCCAGCTGCAAAAGCCCCTGCTCTGCCAGCACGTCGAGGCAGATGCGTGTTTTTCCCGCGCTTAAGGGGAGCTTCGCGCAGCGCGAAATTTTGCGGCTCAGGCAGCCCAGCTCTTCCGACAGCACACCGTCCTGCGAAAATGCGGCCAGATACCGCCAGACGGCGGCAAAATCCTGCCGCGTCGGCAGCAGACACCCGGCCTCGTCGCAGCTGAGCGCGCCGCCCGCCAGATGCTTTTTATAGACCGCGCGGTCATGCCCCTGCGCCTCGCGGAAGGCCTTGTCGGGCCGGATATCCACAAGGTTCAGCTGCACGGAGCGCACGGAACGGTATTCATTGATCTGCGGCGTAAACGCGATGTCGACCACGTCGCCCTGCGCCACGGCGGCACGCTGCGCGTTGGTCGAGAAGAAGATCGCGCCCCAGGTATGCGTGCCCTTTGACAAACGCAGGCGCAGATGCTTTCCGCCGCCAACCTCCGCCAGCTCCGTCACATGAAGCCCGCGCATACAAAGAACCGGACGCGGGCAGCCCGCGCCGCAGGGTTCGAGGTCGCCCAGCGCCTGAATATTTTCAATGGTCAGCAGCTCCGGCGGGATCTCGCAGTCGATGGCAAGCGCCGTGCTGCACGCGTCCGACTCCCGGAAGCTCGCACACAGGGCCATCATCTTTTCGCGGAAGGGCGCGATGCTCTCACGCCGGATGGTAAATCCGGCGGCAAGCTCATGCCCGCCGTAGCTTTCAAGCAAGCCGGACAGCTGCTCCAGCGACCGGAACAGGTTGAACCCGCCGTAGGACCGCGACGAGGCCTTGCCCTTGTCGCCGTCGAGGCAGATGAGGAACGTCGGGCAGCTGTATTCCTCCGCCATGCGGGAGGCCACGATGCCCACCACGCCCTGATGCCAGCTCTCGTCCGCCAGCACGATCGCCTGCGGCGGCCCGCCGGGCGGGAGCATGGCGACAGCGGACTGATAAATGCTGCTTTCGATCTCCTGCCGCCGGCGGTTGAGGCGGCAGAGCGCGCCCGCCAGCTCGACCGCGCGCGCAGCGTCGTGCGTCAGGAATAATTCCGTTGCTACGTTGACCTCGCCCATGCGCCCGGCAGCGTTGATGCGCGGGGCAAGCGTATAGCCGATGGTGCCCGCCGTGACCGGCCCCTTCTGCACGGAGCATTCGGCCATCAGCGCCGCAATGCCGACGCGCCGCGGGTTCTCCAGCGCCTTTAAGCCCCGTGCGACCATCGTGCGGTTCTCTCCCGTGAGGGGCATGACGTCCGCAACCGTGCCGAGGCAGAGAAAATCACAGTATTGATCCAGAAGCGTTTCCTGCTCGCCCTCGATGGCGGCAGCCAGCTTGAACGCAACGCCGACGCCCGCCATTTCCGTGACCGGCTGCGGCTGGTCCTTCCGGTGCGGGTCGACGAGCGCGATGGCCTGCGGCAGCTCGGATTTGCACTCGTGGTGGTCGGTGATGACCAGATCGATGCCAAGCTCCCGGCACAGCGTGGCCTCGTGATTGGCCGTGATGCCGCAGTCGACCGTCACGATCAGCTCCACGCCCTGCTTTTTGAGCGTGTCGATGGCGATGGGGTTCAGCCCGTAGCCCTCTTCAAGGCGGGCCGGGATATAGCTGGTCACATGGCCGCCCTTGCTGCGCAGATACTCCGTCAGCAGGCAGGTCGCCGTAATGCCGTCGACGTCGTAATCGCCGAAGACGGCGATATGCTCACGCCGGGAAAGCGCCTGCTTCACGCGGGCGGCAGCCTTGTCCATGTCCAGAAGGGCAAACGGCGACGAGAGCGGATAGCTGCAGGATAAAAATTCGCGGGCCGCGCCCGCATCCCGATAGCCGCGGCTGCACAGCAGCGCGGCCGTGATCGGGGAAAAGCCCGCCGCGCACAGCGCCCTCGCGTCGGCAGGCTCATAGGACGAGATTTTCCAGGTTCCGTACTTCAATTCCAATGCACATCCATTATTTTTTCTTTTTCGGCTATTATAGCATTTCAAACCGAATATCACAATACAAAAAGTGGATACCAGCGGCGCAAAGCACGGATTTTTCGCAGGAGCCGGACGGTTCCGGCGCGAAGACGCGTCGTTTTGCTTTTCTTTGTGGCCCGAATGTGTTAAAATAGCGGCAATCGAGACGCAGGAGGGTTTGGTATGCAGGAGAAAAAACGGGGCAGGACGCACAGCCGCTGGCTGCTTCCGGCGGCGCTGGTGCTGGCAGGCGCGGCATGGTTTGAAAATTTCACGCTCTCGACGAGCACCGTGACCGCCGCCTGCGCAGCGCTGCCGGAGGCGTTTTCCGGGCTTCGGATCGTGCAGATCTCCGATCTGCACGGCAGGCGCTTTGACGCAGAGAGCCGGTACCTGCTGGAGCTGGTGCGCCTGCAAAGTCCGGATCTCATCGCCCTGACCGGCGATCTGGCCGACGAATTCACGGACTTTTCCATGCTCCCGCCGCTTCTTGATGGCCTGACGGCGCTTGCGCCGACATTTTATGTGACGGGAAACCATGAGTGGGTGCTCTCCCGCGAAAAGCGCGAGGTGCTGTTTTCCATGCTGGACGCGGCAGGCGTCGTGCGCCTGCAAAACGAGTACCGGCTGCTGAAAAAGGGGCAGGCCTCCATCGTCCTGGCCGGGGTCGACGACCCGAACGGCCCGTATGACCAGAAGCGCCCGGCGCAGCTCGTGCGCGAGATCCGGCAATCGCAGGGCAGGGACGCGTATATCCTCATGCTCTCGCACCGCAACGACGAGCTGGACCTGTGGGCAAACATGGGCGTGCAGACCGTCCTCTGCGGCCACGGCCACGGCGGGATCGTGCGCCTGCCGTTCGTGGGCGCCGTTTTTGGGACGCACCTCGATTTGTTCCCGGACTATACGGCAGGGCTGTACCGGAAGGGGCAGACCAGCATGATCGTCAGCCGCGGTCTCGGCGGCAGCCGGAAGCTGCCGCTGCGCATCGGCAACCGCCCGGAGATCGTAACCGTTATTTTAAAAGCAGAATCCGGAAAGGTTTGAACTTTTTATAAACATTCCGCCCACGCTCTTGTATTTCCTCCGCAGATTTTTATAATAGACTCCATCAAACGATTTACAGATGGAGTGACAGATCATGTTTCGGAAAATCGGGGACGGATTACGTAGGTTTATGGCCGGGCGCTATGGCTCTGACCGGCTGAACCAGTGCTTGCTGGGCGCGGCGTTTGTGCTGCTCCTGATCAGCGCGATCGGCGGCCGGCAGGTGCAGTGGATGTCCATGCTGAGTCTTCTGGCCTATGTTCCGCTCATCTGGTCGATGTTCCGGATGTACTCGCGCAACATTGAGGCGCGCCGGCGTGAAAACGCAGCGTTCCTGCGCTTTTTCAGCCGTCTGACGGATAAGCAGTACCGCTATTTCCGCTGCCCCGGCTGCCGGCAGGTCGTCCGCGTCCCGCGCGGCAAGGGCAAGATCAACATCCGCTGCCCGAAATGCAGCCGTCAGTTCATCAAAAAGACCTGATCGCGAAATTTATCTTGCTTTTCCCATACGCGCCTGTTATAATATGCCCGCACGGAGTGGTATCGAAGTGGTTATAACGGCCCTGACTCGAAAGCATTAGGGATTTATGGAAACTTTTCGCCCGCAAACCCGCATGAATACTGGCTTTTTTGATTTCACATTTTTCGCGTAATCCCGTTTTTCCCTCCTTTTTTCTCCCCTACTTCCTGAAAACTTCTGGAATGCCAAGGAAAGCTGCGGTTGAAAATGAGAGAAAAAGTTGTAAAATAAAGTTGGGACATGGAGAGTTGTCCGAGTGGTCGAAGGTGCAGCACTCGAAATCGGAATCGCTTCGTGGAACGCTCCACCCGAAAAAGTCTTGATTTATGCAGGTTTTCGAGGGTTCGAAAACGAAAAAATCTTTGAGTTCTCCCCATCAGTTCTCCCCATTTTCCAAAGCGGATTGGGTGAAGATACAACTTGGAGGGTTGTCCGAGTGGTCGAAGGTGCGACTCTCGAAAAGTCGTGTGCCGCAAGGCACCTAGGGTTCGAATCCCTAACCCTCCGCCAACCTGAGAAGCCGGTTTTGCCGGCTTCTCTTTTTTATTCCCGGTTTCCTATCCCTAAGCCAGCAAGCATTGCATCTGCGGAGATAACTTTTGAACTGTACTCAAGGTGTGCGTAAATGTTTGCCGTAGTTGAGAAGTCGCTGTGCCCGAGCCATTCTTGAATCTGCTTCATCGGAACGCCGTTGGCGAGAAGCAGCGAGGCGCAGCTATGTCTCAAATCGTGATAGCGCACTCTGCGCAATCCGTGTTCCTCCAGAAGCTTCGGGAATCCGCAGGAAACATAATTAGGCTTGATGATATCTCCGATTTCATTGATACACACATAGCCCGTGTAATCTTTCACATAGGATCGCCCGCATAAACGCCGGTTTTCCTCCTGTTCTGCTTTAAGCTCCAGAAGCCGTTCCTTTACGAAAGGAACCAGTGGCAGCGTTCTCATGCTGGACTTATTTTTCGTCCGATCTTCTGCGACCGTAATACGCTTTCCATCAAGGGCAACGGTTGTAAGCGTATGCCGGATGGTGATTGTGTCGCGCTCAAAGTCGATGGCATCCCATTTCATACCGAGGGTCTCGCTGCGCCGCATCCCATAGAAAGCACCAAAGAGAATGGGGATTTCAAGTTTGGTGCCTTTGGAGATTTCAAAAAGCCTGTTCACTTCATCGGCATCGTAAAAGTTTGCCATAAAACGCTCCTTCTTTGGTCTTTCGATCTTATCGGCAGGATTACTGGAGATTAGGTCGAGCTTGACAGCATACTTCAACGCCTTGTGGATGTTTGCGTGATAATGAATAACCGAGGACGCGCTCACACGTTCCAGTTCCTTCAGGTAAAAATCCTGGATGTGTTTTGCCGACAGCTCCTGCAATGCAATCTGCCGTTCTCTGAAATACGGCACGATTACTTTTTTGACCATATTGGAGTATGAGGCGAAAGTTGTCACCGCCACGGAACTCTTTATTACCGTAAGCCATTGTTCCATGAAGTCTGCAAAAAGAACGTCTCCTGTAATCGGCACATCTTCCTGGAAACTGCGCCGCTGCTCCTGTAAGAACGCCTCGGCGCGTTTCTTGTTGCCTTTGACCGCAAACCCTGTTGCGATCCACTTTGTTTTGCGGTTTCCGTGTGCGTCTGTGTAGTTTAGTACGGCATAAAAATAGCCCTTTTTCTCACGAAGGTGTCCTGCCACCATAATAAGATATCCTCCTCTCTTGTTGTGGGCAACACCTGCCGTTGACCTGAGAACAGTATAAATCATTCGAACTGATGCGGAAAGGATGCCGCCAATCGGATTTATTTCTCCATGCAGTCAACAGCCGATGCATAAGTAGGTAAAAAGATGTGCTTTGGGGATACGGTAGGCGCGACCTACTTTTATGCAGCAGATTTTGCCTTCTCGTATCAGTCGATACCCCGTTTTCGTGCTGACATCAAGTATCTGGCACATCTGAGCGATATCCATGACATCCGGATACTCTTTCAGCATTAGCTTGTAAGCATCACGCTGGGATAGCGTGGTAGTGGTTTCAGAGTTCATGTTTCGCACCTCCATTCCTATGCGTTGTTTTTGTATGTAAATGACCGCACGATTTCTCTTGCGGTCTGCTTTCCCTTAGAACTTCATGGGAAGAATATCGTGCTTGCGCCTGCCGTTGTAAATGCGGTAGAACAGGTTGACGTAGCGCTTTACGCCCCGCAGCTCCTTTTCCGCCTTGCCCGCCGCGTAAATAAACTTGGGCTCGTAGGCGCGGAGGCTGTAAATGAGCCGCTCCCGGTCGTACTCGCCGTGGTACAGCTCCACGAAATGGACGATATCGGGAGATCTGCGAAGCGCTCCAGACCGGAGACTATGCACCGGAGTACCGGAGCTACCAGAACCGGCAGCCGCAGGAAATCGCGCAATCTGTCAGGGCATCCAGACAGGCGATCCATCAGACGCTTTCGATGCTGCTTTCCATGTTGTCACTGACGCCGAAGCACCGTGCACATCTGCGTGAGGTGCGCGGCCTGACGGACGGCCAGATCGAACGGTTCGGCTTCAAAAGCACCCCGCCGCCCTATCTCTGCAAGAGTCTGACGGCGCGGCTTTTGAAGCAGGGCTGCATCGTGCAGGGCGTCCCCGGCTTTTATCTGGCGGAGGACGGCAGATGGACGGTTCGATTCGGAACGCGCACGGCCGGGATCTTGATCCCGGCCAAAAGCGCGGACGGACTGGTCTGCGGCGCACAGATCCGGCTGGATACCCCCATCCGTGAGGAAAACGCGCCCGCCGATAAGGAGGGCACGAAGTACCTCTGGCTGTCGTCAAGCAGCAAGCCGATGGGAACATCCTCAGAAAGCCCCATCCACTTTGTCGGTGATCCGTGTTCCAGAGTGGTCTATGTGACGGAAGGGTTACTCAAGGCTGACATTTGCCATGCCTTGATGAACCGCACCTTTGCGGCGACCGCCGGGGCGAACAATGTGTCCAAGCTGGACGAGCTGTTTGCATTCCTCAAAAAGAACGGCACGGAGGAGATTATTGAGGCGCAGGACATGGACAAATATCGGAACGTTCACGTCGAAAAAGGTGCGTCCAAGATCTATCTGATGGCACGAAAGCACGGGCTGCAATGCCGCCGGCTGACATGGAATCCTAATTATAAGGGACTCGACGACTGGCAGCTTGCGCTCCGGAAGAATGCTGCGAAGGGGCAGAAGACAATGACGTTCCGGGAGTGGTATCTGTATGGCGCGTGTGCGTTTTCCGAGATAGATGCCTGCGTGGAACAGTGGCACAAGACGCAGCCGGATGGTGTGTCCTTGCAGGCATACCTCGGCTTGCCGGATGAAGAATATCACGCTTTCCTACAGCCCGGCGGCAACGCACGGTTGGCAGAGCTTTTGAACGCGCAGCGTAAGCAACTCGGCTGCCGCATTTATCAGCTGGAATTTACGGACACAGAGAAGACAAAGCCGTTTGCATTCGCCGGGATCGACGCGCTTCACAAGGCAGGCTTTCAGCAGCCGCCCGCGAGGGAGTACCGGCTGGTACGGGATGAAGCAATGTTTTGCCCAAAGGATGAACCGGATCTGGCTGTGCTGGAGCGTGTATTTGACCGCTATAACGGCAAGCTGCCCGCAGACTATCCGGGGCGCTGCATTGCGCCGTCGGATGTGCTGGAGCTGTATGATGCGGAAAAGCGTCGGTATTACTATCGGGATATGAAGCAGTTCGTGCCGGTGGCGTTTTCTCCGCTTCTGGCCCGGCCAATACAAAAATGAATGGAGACAGCATATGAGAAAAATTACAGTTCTGGATTTCGCGAATCAGATCGGCGTCCTCAGCGACGAGGTTCCTGTGATCGTAAAAACGGACAGAAAGGTCATTGGACGCTTCCGCTGCTTATACGAAATACCGGAAACGGCGATGCCGGGCGTGCTCGAAGCGAAGATCGACCATGTCATTCTGCGATCCGACGAGATTACGATTCAGGTCAAGCTGAAAGCAGTCACGACCTGAATCGCTACTGACGCGGATAAGGAAAAATAACGAAAGGAAGAAAAATCATGAGTTTTTTCTATGAGATATTAAACGACGGAACACCCTACCGCAGAAAGAAGCTGCGCGTAAAGAGGTTGATCCTGACGATTGCGGCTGCGCTGTTTATGCTGATTACGCTGCTTTGCAGCTTCGCAATTATTCCATCCGGTTACACCGGTGTGAGAACGACTTTTGGACAGATCGATACAGTGGCAGTTTCCAATGGGTTTATTGTAAAGATCCCATATGTGCAGAGCATCAAGCGCGTCAACAACAAGCAGCAGGAAGTATCCTATACGGATCAAATTTGGGGCGAGAGTTCAGAGCGCACAGTCGTTTATGCCGCGGGCGTGACGGTTACATACCGGATCAACCCGGACTACTCCGCATGGATCTATGCGAATGTGTCCGACTACAAACAAAACGCTTTGCCGCAAACGCTGCTTTCGTCGGCAATCAAGGCGGCAATGGTGTCATTGCCCTCCGACGAGGTAACAAATCGAGCCAAAATCGAACCGATTGCGCGGCAGCAGCTGCAAACGGCGATCGACCAGAAATACGGTGGGAATCCGGTCATCAGCATTGTTGCTGTGAATATCGATGATATGGATTTTGAGGAATCGTATAATCAGGCGATTGCAGAAAAACAAATTGCGCAGATGGTGTTTGAGAAGCAGCAGATTCAAAATGAAACCGCCGTCAGCGCAGCCGAAGCAAAGGCAAAGGAGCAGTTGATCGCGGCAGAAGCCGATGCGAAGCAGAAGCTTGTTGCATCCAAGGCAGAGGCCGATTCTGTCCGTTCACTTGCCGAGGCGCAGGCAGAAGCGAACCGCAAGCTGGCGCAAAGCGTTACGGATATCCTGATCGAGTATGAGAAGATTGAAAAGTGGGATGGCCGCCTGCCGACTGTTTCGGGCAGCGGCGCGCTTGTTTGCGTGGATGGGATTGCCGGTGAGTGACGCACAGGCGGAAAGCAAATCCGCACTTTTGCAGCTTCGCACATTTTGCCGCAGCCTTGGCGTGCACGTCCGCGAAGTGCAGGACGGCACCAGCTTTACGGCAATGCTCTGGGAGGATGCGGACAGCGTCAGTGAACGCGACGCCGCTGAGATCCAGAGGAAAATCAAACGAAAGACCGCAGAATATCCGGGATTCGTGTGCTACTGCTTCGACGCATTCAGCACGCTGATCTACCGGGTATAACACATGAATGGGCGCAGCAGGATCGCTGCGCCCATTTTCTATCGGAAAGGAGTTTTATCATGGGCGTATTTTCAGAGCTTGATCTGGAAAACCAGCAGGCAGAATTGGAGGGGCACGATTCCAAGGCGGCCGAAATGCAGACCTTACAGGCAAAGCTGATCAAGCAGCACGAGCAGAAAAAAGCTGCCGCCGCTGCGGAAACGCCGGGCAAGGAGCCTGCGGCGGAGCCGGTTGCCAAAACGGAAGCAGAGCAGGAAGATCCTGCGGCAGCGGAAGCAGAACGGCGCCGCCAGCACGAGGAAACAGAAGCCAAACGGAAAGCAGAATGGGAGCGGCAGCAGGAGGAAAAACGTGCCGCAGAAACGGCAGCGCTTGCAAAAATCGAGCAGATGAGCGAGACGGAGCTGGTCAAGGCGTCGATGGAGCGCATGAAAAAGGAAACTGAACGCCTGACGCGCCGGAATCTCAAGGAATGCGTTTCCGAGTATGTGCAGACGCTCTGCCTCAGTGATCCCGCGTTCGCGCGGATGGTCATGCACCCGCGCAAGAGCATGGCGCATTGCCTGCAATATATCAACCGGAAAGCGCGGGAATATCTGCTCGCGGAAATGAAGGATAACGGCATGGAGCAGCGGCCGGACGGTATTTACGGCGGAGATGTGCCGGAAGACACCTGCTACGACTGGGCGGAAGAATACTACCGGGACACAAATGCCAAAGAGGACGAGGTCAAGGAAGAGAAATTCGTTCCCAAGGCGTATATGAGCGCTGCGGCAAAAAACAAACGCCAGCCGAAAAAGGAAAAACCGGCGGCGAAGCCCGCACCGGTCATTCAGATGCCGAAAGCAGAGCCGACCCCCAAAGAAGAACAGGTTTCCATGTTCGATCTGATGGGAGGCATGGCCGGATGATCGCTTACAAAGGAATGTGTCCGGGTATGATCTGCCTCGGCTATCAGCTAAAGATGGGCTTGAATGTAACGGAACAGGCAAATTGTCAGGCGAATGGGTTTCACTGCGCGGCAAATCCAATGGACTGTCTGCGTTATTATGGAGATTTTCAGAACTCGGAATACTATCTGGTTCGTCCGTGCGGCGATCTGGACGAAGACGCAGCCGATTCTAAAATCTCCTGCACGCAGCTCTGGGTGCTCCGAAGGCTGGAGCCGCAGGAGTTTTTCCTGCATGCGCTTGCGTATATGGCAGACCATCCGCAGATGCCGGATGGCTGTGAGGTCAAGAGAGAACGTGCGCAGGCATGGAATGGCTACGCCGTCGTGCGCGGCAAGCACCCGCGCGCAAAGGGTAAGATTGGAGACATTCTGGCATTTGCCAGAGAAGCTGTGAACGGGCCGAAGATTGAGCATCTTTCGCTGTGCGTGATCGACGGCAAGGAGCATCTGCCGGATACCTGGTATGACGACAATTTTGAAGAATGTGAGGCGGCATAAACGAATGAAGCGAAAAGAATTAAAAAAACTGCCCGTTCTGCGGGCAACGACCGCGATGCTGAAACAGGCGGAAAAAGAAACGATGATACCAATCGGATATTTCCGAAAAGAACTGCGCTATGAACACGAGCACTACGCCAGATGCAAACAATTTGACCGGATTCTGAAGGTCGCGATCTATCTGACGAAAAATCTGGTCGCCGGCGGCAGAAAGCCGGTGTATGAGCTGTTTCTCGACTATGACGCACAGGATTTCCTGACATACAGCTTCGCAGAAAAGAAGTGGCGTGCTGCAATGCTCCACAATTTACCGCAGCAGGGATTTGGCATCTATGACGTGCAGATCTCATCCCGTGATTCCGCTGTGATCAGCCAATATCTGCATTCTAAATGGGGTGCGATTGTGGCGATCCGGGAGTTTCAGGAAGGGATTCGGGAAAAGCAGCTTCTGGCCCGGCACAAGAAAGAAACTGATCCGTGGGATGCGGCAATGGCGCTCGTGCCTCCGCTTCCGAAGGACTGGGCCAGATGGGTCAGCAAGGTCGGCGTTGAGCGGAATTATATGTTCTATCGGTACCAGCGCGGCGGTGCAAAAACCGGCTACTGCAGCTACTGTGACCGCGAGGTTCCGATTCGGAAGCCGAAGCACAATGCGTTTACCAGATGCCCCAGATGCAGAAAATCGGTGCAGTTCAAATCCTTTGGCAAGATGGGCTGGCTGCGTACAGGGCGAAATATCATGTATTTGATGCAGCCCTATCCGGGCGGCTTTGTGATCCGGGAGTTCTGGGCGGAGCGTTCCTACAGCAAGAAAACATACCGGAATGTTGAGGCATTTTGCCATGAATTCCGCCGTGCGATCTTCGACGCGGGTACAAACCCGACGCAGGCATTTTACTGGGGTGTTTATAAGCAGCGCGCATCGCGTTGGATCAAAGGCTGTAACTGCTCTATCGGTTATATGGGAAACGAGAGCGGCCGCGTGTATGGAAAAACGATCCCGTACCTTGCCAAAACCTGCTTGCAGTGGACCGGCCTTCCGGAATTGATTCATGCAAACATGAAGACAGACCCGGAAAAATATCTTGTCGTACTGAAAAAGATGCCGGATTTGGAGCAGTTGGTAAAGGCAGGTCTGTTCCGGCTTGCGGTGGAATGCACACAGGATTACTACGGCATGGAACGGATTTTCCAGAGAGCACCTGCACAAAAAGGGCTTGCGCCCAAACTTGGCCTGAATCGGCTGGAGCTTGCACGGCTGCGGAAGAATCAGGGTGGGCGTGCATTTCTGGAATGGCTGCAATTTGAAAAGCAGGCAGGAGGGCCGATCTCAGATTTTGCGATCCAGTGGATGTGCAAAGAGCATATTGACCCGCAGCAGCTGCAATTCATTGCAGATCGGATGCGCTATGGGCAGATCCAGCATTACCTGAACAGGCAGATGCAGGAACTGAATTTGAGCAGCGAACGTGTCATTGAACTGTGGCGGGACTACCTTTCCATGGCGCTCCGTTTCGGTTATGACACAAACGACCCCATCGTTTATCGCGTACGCAAACTTCAGCAGAGACATGACGAATTGGCTGCCCGCAGAGAGGACATGCAGTTGACCCTTCGTGCCGGAGAGATTCTCCAGACATATCCGCACATAGAGCAGAATCTGTGCGCGATTCGGGAAAAGTTTTCGTTTGCGGATGAGCAATTCCGGCTTCAGGTGCCAAATGCACTTGAAGATATTCTCAAAGAAAGCCAAACACTCTTCCTTTGCATCGCAAACAGCGATACCTACTGGGAGCGGATTGAGAGCAAAGAGAGCTATTTGCTGTTTGTGAGAAAGGCATCTGCACCGGATACGTCCTACTATACGGTAGAAGCAGAACCGAATGGCACAGTGCGGCAGGTTCGCACCGTGTATAACCGCCAGAATGACGATATTGGAGAGGTGCGCGCATTTCTGAAGATCTGGCAAAAGCAGCTTGCCAAACGGCTGACGCAGAAAGACAAGCAGCTTGCGGCCGACAGCCATGAACTGCGCGTCAAAGAACTGGTGCAGCTGAGGAACGACCAGATCACCGTCCATACGGGTGACCTTGCGGGCCGTTTGCTTGTGGATGTGCTGACAGAGGATCTGATGGAAGCGGCATAAGAAAACGGAGTGGGAGCGCAGCGGCGCTTCCACTCCCATAGAAAGGACTGAAAACATGGATCATATCACAGAGGCGTTTTACAACGTCATGTATCAATACAAACTGGCCTTTACGCCGGACGGCGTGCAGGCGAACCTCGATCAGTGGCGGCAGCAGAAAACGCCGCTTCTGGAGCTGCTGCGCCGTCACCCGAACTGGCGGGAAGAAGAATCGGCCGTTGTGTTCGATCCGTCCGAGCAGCGGCAGCTTGACCGGGCCTGCGTGGACGAAACAAAATTTGAAATGCTGGCGCTTGCGGAGGAAGCAGGGCTGACCGGCGAACGGCTGGAAGAATTCCGGGACGCGCTGGACGCTGCGACAGCGGACTATGCGACCGTTCCGGACGAATCCCGGCTACCGGTGATCCGGAACCGCGGACATATCAAGTGCGATGTTGGCATGAAGGCAAGCCGCATCATCAACCGGCTGTGCGCAAAATTCGGCATTGACCAATATGAAACAGAGCGGGAGCTTGGACACGGTGAGACGCTGCACACTGCGCGGGTCAAGCCCTACAACGCGGTTTTCGCGCGGCTGGCTGACGCACTCAATCCGGTGCGGATCAGCAAAACCGGCGTGTTGTCCGTCCATCCGTGCGACTTTTTGGAAATGTCAGCAAAGAAAAACGCATGGCATTCCTGTCACAGTTTAGCTGACGGCGGATGGAAGGCCGGCTGCCAGTCTTATATGGGCGACGGCGTGAGCATGGTATTCTTCACAGTCGATGATGAGGTCAAGGATCACTTTTATCGTGCGCGGCGGCTGACCCGACAGATCTTCTGCTATCGTGATGGTGTGCTGCTGCAATCGAGGTTGTATCCGCAGAACGACGATGATGTACGGAAGCTGTATCGGAGCATCGTGCAGGGTGTCATTGCAAGATGTCTTGGACTGCCGAATCTCTGGAAAACGAATACGACCCTTACAGAAATCCGGCCTTATTGGACGACCGCGCAGGGCAGCCTGCATTATACAGATTATGAGAATGGCTACGCCGCGCTGTCGCTGATGAAGGGCTATGGAGACTATGGGCATCTGGACATTGGAAGCGCACCACGCTGCGTCGGCTGCGGCCGAACCCACGGGCGCTGCAATTCGACGCGATGCGGGGAATGTGAAGAACTGTGCGTCTGCAAGGCGTGTGGGAGTCTGGTTCCAAAGGACAGCGGACATTACATAGACGGCGACGGATTTTATTGCGCCGACTGTGCGCAGCCCTGTTCCTACTGTAGAAATCCGGTGCAAAAAAGTGAGTTAAGAGCAGCCATGAACAGACGGGGACGCGCAGTTTTTCTTTGCCCATCCTGCGCAGAGCGGGAGCTGGAAAGCTGCAGTGCCTGCACAGCAAATTATCATTGTGCAGATCTGCGCGCAGTTATGTTTTGCAATAGAAGCCGATACGCCAGAATAAGATTGGAGGAACAAAATGCGTAAATTATATGAGAAGTGTTTGAGCCAGACACAATTTTCTGTACTCAATTTTGAGCAGATCTTTCAGCTTTCGCAAAAGCGTCTCAAGCGGGAACTGAAGGCGGAGCTGATCGCAAACGGATATACCGTGCAAAAACAGAAAGGCTTTTTATATGCAGCGGGTACGCTCCCTGTCCTGCTGGTCGCACATCTGGACACCGTTCACTATGACCCGCCGGAAACGATCTGCTATTCTACGGACGGAACTATCATGATGTCGCCGCAGGGAATTGGCGGTGACGACCGGGCTGGCGTTTATATGATCCTGCGGCTCATTCAGGACCTTCATTGTCATGTCCTGTTTTGCGAGGCTGAGGAGATCGGCGGCCACGGTGCAAAGGCATTTGTGCAGTCAGGAATTGTTCCGGAGGTCAATTATATCGTAGAATTTGACCGCATGGGCAGCAATGACGCGGTGTATTATAATTGCAAAAATGAACAGTTTGAGCAGTATATCAACGGGTTTGGCTTTCAGACGGCATTCGGGAGCTTCAGCGACATTTCCATTCTGGCCCCGAAACTTGATCTTGCTGCCGTGAACCTCAGTACCGGCTATTATAACGCGCACCGGGTAAATGAATTTGTGCGACTGGATGAAGTAGAGAAACTGATCGGCCGTGTAAAAACTCTGCTGCAGGCAGAAACAGGCCGCTTTTCCTATTCAGACAGACCGTTGCCATGCACAGCACAAATGGAGTGGCCGGCCCCGCAGCGGAAAAGGCTGCAGGCCCTGTCTAACGAACATATTGTAGAGGTCAACCATCAGGCAATCGCCGACGGCCGCGGATATTATATGGACGAAAGCGGCAGAATTTATCTCTATCTTGATGAATGCGACCGCATGGTACATATCCGAGACGCGGAAGCAGTCTACTCGGACGGGGCTGACGCGATATATCAGGTGGGTCTGGCGAAAGAATACATGACCATAGAAATGGAAGAAGCCATGCGGCTGCTGGAGCAGGAACGCAAGGCTGGATAATATGCCGCCCGCCCTGCAAACAGGCATCCGCCTGCTTGCAGGGTGGGCATACTTTTGATATAATAATAAAAACGCAAGGCAAAGGAGGCAGAATGATGATAAGCGGATGGATCATGAGCGGAGATACTACGGTAGCATCCTTTCAAGGCAGAGTTGTAACGCCGATTCTGCCGGAGCGATGCCCGCTTTGTTTCCAAAAGGGCGGCGATCTTGAGACGTGGCTGGAATCAAGAGCCATTGACCGACACCGCACAAACAGCAGAATACTGAAACGGATCCTTCGCCTTGGCGATACATCCGATCTGAACACGGCGCTCCATGTGCATGGCGCAACGATCACGGACAATTACTGGGTCAAGACAGCGGATGAAGCTGATCTTACATGGGCGGACGTTGGTTTCCGCGAAAACTATTTTGCTGATCTTGCGCTCAGCGGTCGGTTCAGCAGCTTTGCAAAAAATTACACGCCGGAGGAACTGCGCACGGCGACGCCGGAGCTGACGAACATCGGCAGCTACGAAAAGTGCTGGCGGCAGCAGGACGGGCATTGGGTCATGGTGAAAAGCGGAACACCGGAAGAGCATTTTTCCGAGATCTTCACGGCGGCACTCGGCAAACATCTTGGCTTTGACATGGCAGAGTATATGCTGGACGGCGCATATGTCATTTCAAAGGATTTCACCGAAGGACGGCTGAACTTTGAGCCAATGGCGAATCTGGTGCAGGACAACGAGGACTATGACTACAACTATGATGTCCTGCAAAACCTAAATCCGCCGCTCGTGAAACCGTATCTGAACATTCTGTTTATGGACGCGCTGGTATTCAACGTTGACCGCCATACGCAGAATTACGGTCTGCTACGCTGTCGCGAGACGGGCGAAATTCTCTCGATGGCGCCGAACTTTGATAATAACATGGCGCTGATCTCCAGAGGCTATGCAAGCGACCTGAGTAAAATCGCAAATCCGCTCATCGGGCAGTTTCAGGAGCTGCTGCAAGAGAAAAACATCCAGTATGCTGTTCCGACGCTGACAAAAAAGGCTTTGGGAACCATCGTGAATGAGATCATGCCAGACGCGGAGATCCGCAGAGATTACGTTGTCCAGTTTGTCTGGCAGAATTATGAGCGCCTGTGCGCAATGTAAGCAGGAACCGAACCGGCAGTACACTTCAATGTGTGCTGCCGGTTTTTTGCGCACTTTTTGTTGAACCTGCCGTACTCCATACGTATAAGAGAAGTACGGGAGGTAAAATACAATGCTAATTTCTATCGATCATGGGAACAAACAGGTAAAAACGATCCATCATGCGCCGTTCACGTCCGGGCTGGTATGCAGCGAGGTACGGCCATTTGGCGGTGAAACGCTGACCTATCAGGGACGGTATTATACGCTCACCGACCAGCGGATTCCATATCGCCGCGACAAGACGGAAGACGAACGCTTCTTCGTACTGACGCTTTTTGCGATTGCGTATGAACTGGAAGCTGCGTCTTTCTACGGAGCGGGCCCGGTGCGTGTGCAGCTTGCGGTCGGCCTGCCGCCGGCACATTACGGTGCGCAGCAGAAACGGTTTGCGGAATATTTTCTGAATCGAGGCACGGTCAGCTTCACGCTGCATGACAGGCAGTACGAGATTCTGATCGACGAGGTCAGCTGCTATCCGCAGTCGTATGCCGCGGCCATTACCGTATTCCAGACGCTGCAAAACAGCCCCAGAGCGCTTATCATTGATATTGGAGGCTTCACAGCGGACTATCTGCTGCTCCGGAACGGCGAGGGCGACCTGAGCGTCTGCGATTCGCTGGAAAACGGCGTGATCCTGCTCTATAACCGGATCAAATCGCGCGTCGCGGCAGAACAGGACTTGCTGCTGGATGAGACGGAGATCGATGCGATCCTGCTCGGTAGGGACAGCGGACAGTCTGATGCGGTATCGCAGATCGTGCGGCACCAGGCACGGGAATTTGTCAGCGACCTGCTCAGTTCGCTGCGTGAGCGGATGCTGGAATTGAAAAGCGGGAAGGTGATCTTCACTGGCGGTGGGGCCGTTCTGCTCCGGCAGCAAATCGAAGCGTCGGACAAGGTGCGCGAGCCTGTTTTCATTGAGGACATTGCCGCAAATGTGAAAGGCTATCAGCTGCTCTATCAGGCGGAACGGATTGGTAGACACAATGGATATTAAAAAAGATCCCGGAAAATTCACGATCCGCTTCTGTATGTCCGACCCAAGGCAAAAGAGGGCCGTCGAGGAATTGAACGCCCAGGGGCGCCTGAAGGCACAGTTTCTGACAAACGCCATTCTGCATTACGTTGGAATCGAAAACGGCAGCGGTGGCCCCTCACGGGCCGAGCTTGAAGCAATCGTCCGTTCCATACTGGAAAACACTCCTCGGTCAAGCCAGACGGCTGGAGCGCCAGCAGAAAGCAAGGTGTGCGCCAATGCGGCACCGAATACATTCTTAACAGAAGAAAACCTCAATACGATTGCGGGCACGCTGAAAGCGTTCCGCAAATAATGTCAGCTACAGAATCTCCACAGAAGATTTGCAGATCTTCTGTGGAGTTTTTTATAAGTACACCAGCGCAGTGGGTAAACGGACATTTTAAGACTATTATAAAGTATGATTGCCTCCGACAGTATAAAAATCAAGATAATATGAATTTATAAAGGTATATCTACCTCTATACATTTCTGTATCATTTTAAACGTGCCAGTTAAAATATAAGTAGCATTTTTTAGAAGCTGAGGTGGCGTATGTCCGTATCGTACAAAGTAATTGGCCGGCATATTCAAGAAGCGAGAAAACGAATGAAATTGACACAACGGGAAATCGCAGAAAAACTGAATATGTCTGATACGTATTACGGAAAGATCGAGCGCGGTGAATGCCGCACAAATTTGGAACGCCTGGCTCAGATCAGTGTGCTGCTGAATGTCCCGTTGGAGGATCTGATCAGCGGCTGCATGGAGAATGCTGTGCCGAGCAATGCGGACAATCCGCAAAAGCTCAGTCTTGCCAGGCAGTTTTCAGAAATTGCCTACGGCTGCTCGGAGAAAAGCCGCAACCTTATGCTGCGTGTATGTAGAGACATTGCGCAGGCTGACAGAGAATAAAATACTGATTCCCCATTGCCCGTTCATTTGAGCGGGCATTTGCTTTTCACAGCGGTGCGGTCAACGATGGAAAAGCAATCCTACCCAGCAAAGTCCGGAGGCGTAAACACAGACCGTGAGCAATGATCCCGCAAATACCAGCTTCTCCGTATATATCCGCTGTTATAGCATCTATGACTCTCAGGCTCCGCCGCATCGAATCTTTCCACGGTGCAGAAATCCCCCGTATCCGTCTGTTTTGTCCGAACAACAGAACAGATCAATACGGAGGATGCTATGCAATATAGAAACAGCGGAGCAAGCGAAGAACATGTGATTCAGAACCAGTTTACCGCATATTTGCTGGTGGCGCTGCGGCGAAGAAAGAGCGCGTTTCTTTCCCGCCGCGATAGCCACCAGCAGCATGAACAGCCTATAAAATCAAGCGACAATGTGTTTGCGTCCACTTATGACATGGAAGACGCAGTATGCAGGGCGCTTGATCTGCAGACCGAATATGCCGCACTGATACGACTTCTGGAAAAGCTTCAGGAGCGCGACAGACTGATATTTCTTTCCAGAGCGTTGGAAGAACGCTCATTTGCAGAGTTGGCCGACGAATTTCATATAGGCTATAAAGGAGTAGCCGCGATTTATTACCGCACGATCCAGCGAATCAAAAAAGAAATGGAGGAACGATAATGAATTTCCTGGAACTGCTGATCTGTGCCAAAGCCGGAGACAACGAAGCTGCTGAACGCATCCTGACGATGTATCAGCCTATTTTGGTGAAGGAATCTGTCCTTGATGGAGCGCTCGACGAAGACCTGTATCAGGAACTTTGTCTGCAGCTGTTTCTTTGCATTCGGAAATTCCGTATTTAATCATGTCTAAACAGGAAGGATGCCTCTTTCGGGGCATCCTTCTTTTCATATGGCAGATACGCAAATGGAATCCACTCAGCTGCAAGAGATAGCAGTAATATATAAATAGTGGAAAAATACCCCGAAAACTTTTCCCAAAGCACAGCACTTGGGGATTATCGGTTGAATTTCTCCGTAATTTCAGTGGCCTTCGGCGCGCTGACCAGAATGCTTGACGGCGAATAAACTTTACGAACAAATATCCAGAAGTGCGATTTTTTGAATTGCACGCCGCTTGGATTCCAAAGATGGATGCACATACAACTTTAGAGTGGTGCGAACGTCTGCATGACCCAACAACTCGCTCAGACTTTTGACATCCATGCCTGTTTCAATGCAGCGTGTTGCGAATGTGTGCCGCAGCACGTGGAAATTTCGGTATCGGATATTGCATCGCTTCAGGAAGCCGCTGAAATAGTAACGAAGCGTTCGAGGCTCCATCGGCTTATCTGTCCGGCCTGTCAGGATATACGCGTGTTCAGGCAAGCCGCGGACTGCGGTTTTCAGATAGCAAAGCAAGTCCGATGTGAGCGGGATCACGCGCTCCGAAGCGTCGCTTTTCGGTGTTTGCACCAGCAATTCTGTTTTCTTGCCTGTCTGAACCCGCTGCACGGCGCGTGAAATGTCTATCGTACCGGCTAAAAAGTCGATATCGGATACCTTCAGCGCACAGATCTCGCCGGTCCGCATCCCGGCACACAAGGCCAGCAGAATGCCGGTATTCTTTTGATTCGGCACGTCTTGGATCTCCCTTGCCATCTGCTGCACCTCCTGATCTGAAAAGACGCGCACACGCTTCTGCTTGTATGACGGCAGCGGCATATTCAGCGCGTCTGTGTAAATATGAAACTCCTTCTGCGCGAAACGAAGCGCACTTTTAATCAGTACGGCCAGATCCCGGACGCTCTTTTCAGAGAGCGGGCCGCCGGTGCGCAGATTTCCGCCTCTCCGCTTCTCGGTCAGATAGCCAGAAAGCTCTTTCGCCGTCAAGCCTGCGACGCGCCGCTTGCCAAGCTTCGGAAGAATGTGAAGGTCAATAACGGTTTTATAGCGAGCGTATGTGGACGGCTTCACATCCGCATGACTTAGGAATGATTCAAAAAGCTGATTTACCGTCAAAACGGATGACCCGGTGCTGCGCGGTGCTGTTTCCGGCGTACACGCCCGAAGCCGTTCGCGGATCTTATTCCGAACGTCTGCGCAGCTCCGCCCATAAACGGATACATATTGCGCACGCCCATCCGGCTTCCTGCCGCAGATATAACGGCCCTCCCAGCGTCCATCCCGGCGCTCATAGATGTTTTCACCTGTGTTTGACAAGAGAATCCTCCTCTCCAACAAAAGACTGTTACCAGAATGCTGACGGCGAATTGACTTTTCCGCAAATCACGAAACATGCAAATTCCATGAAATCGGCGAACATACATTTGTCTTTCTGATATTTCCTTATCGTTTTACTTGAAAATGAGTGGAAATCAGATTGACAATTTCCTGCCTTGTTGTATAATATGAGTGAAATAAGGCGAAAGTCATGGAACTCGTCTGGTTTCAAAGTGCTATACTTTGGGAAATGCGAATGCCGCAGTTTCTATTTTAGTATGGCACGGTGAGCAAAGCGTAATACTGCTCAATTTTACAATTTCATATCGTTGGTTTTTGTTTGCTGAGGATGTGTAATCACAGGTCGCGGCCGGTTGGACTGAGCCTGTGGTGAAAGAGGAAGGCTGTGCGCATTGGGAGTGTGCGCGGCTGCTCGCCCGGAGCCGTAAGGATGAGCAAGATTCCGAAATGATCCGCGGGGAAGCGTAAGACAGCGCTTGTCAGTGGGTCATGTGGCCGAAAGGCCGCCATTGTGGGGATTCCCCATGAGAAGGTAGGAATCAGAGCGCGGATGCGATCTGCATCCATAGTCCGAGTCGGAAGAATCGCTATTCTCGCTGCATGGGATTCTGTCTGGTTTATGATCCCGCGACGTGCAGGAGGCAAACAAAAACGTATGGTAGGCGGCACGATGATCTGCTTATCGTACTTGGCACGGGCGTCAATTTGTTTCTCCTTTACGGAACAAATGGCGCTTTTTTGTTTGTGCCAAATCCAGATTATCCCACCATAGGGATGGTATGCGAAAAAGTACGATAGGAGGAGCATCATGCACGACGAACAGCAACGCCAGCCTGCACAGCAGCCGGACGCACGCACCCAGCAGGTTCTGGGCCGCGTCAGGCACATCATCAACAAAAAGAACACCCAGTTTATTCTCGACCACCAGCACGACAGCCTTGCGGCGCTGTCATTGTACCTGCGGGACTGCATGGAGGATATCGGCCATCCGCCCGCGCGGGTGGAAGTTATCGGCGGCGATTTCTTGGAATACCGCTTTGGCTCGTGGCAAAAGGCGCTGCGCAGCGTCTACGACGGCAAGGCCGCCGAATTCCTGAAAAATCCCCCGGCGTTCGCGAACCGGAAGATCGTGCGCGACCTCTGCGCGGCAGCGGGGGTGCAGCTATGAAGGACAAGCCGTTTTACTATCAGGATAACCGGGCGCTGCACGAACGGAAAATGAACGAGGCCGCGCGGTTGGAAATTTCCCGCCGGAACATTGAATTCATATTAGAGCACCAGAAGGATTCGGCAGCCGAGCTTGCCAAGTACCTGCGGCGATGTCAGGCGGAGCTGGGGCACGTCCCGGCGCAGTCTGAAGTCCTCGGCGGCGATCTGCTGGCCCTTCGCTTCGGCTCGTGGGTCAACGCGCTGGCCTACAGCGGCTTTTCGGTCAGCACCGGCCCGGCCGTGAGCAATTTCCCGCTGGAACGGACGGCACTGTTCCAAGCGGAGTATGAGCGTCAGTCCGCGCTGCATGCGCAGGCGAAAAAAGACCGCAAAAAAGCGGCCGAGGCCGCCCGGCGCGAGCAGAAGTCGGAGAAGAAAAAAGCGAAAAAGGCGGCGGAAGCCGCGGGAGGCGCTGAATGAGCGCCGCACAGGGCCGGTTTGACGGCGGACAGGTACGGGAACGGATCATCCGCACGCGCGTCAACGCGGTGCTGGCCGATCTGCCGCCCGCGGTGCGGAAGCTCCGCTACGACGAGGAATACAAGCGGCAGACAGAGCTTTACAATCAGGAGCGCAACGAGAAACGACGCGCCAGAGGCGCGCGGAACTCATAACGGATACGATCTGTTCGGGAACAGATTTGTATAGGCCAGCGGCCCCATCCCCCTGGGGCGGCTGCCGACGCGCCGGGAGGCGCACTGAGTCTCCCCGGCTCTGCGCGGGAACACAGAGCCGGGGAAACCCCTTTCGCATATCCGACAATATGGTGATTGCAGTATCCGGCTGTGACATAAACCTTGATGCAGTCTGTTCCTCGGCTGCATTGAGGAGTACGTGAGGAACGAAAATATCTGCAATGTGAAAGGAGTTTCTGATTATGAAACGAACTGGCAGAATTTTAGCGCTTGTGCTGGCACTGGCAATGCTGTTCTCCGTAACAGTATTCGCTGACTGGACAGTCTATGGCGGCAACAATAACCACAATAGTGTGGTTACTGAGGCCCCCACCAGCACGTCTCCCACAGTGAAGGAAATCAACCTTTTGAACTCCGGCTCCGGTTGGGACGGCGTTGACAATGTTCCGGTCATGAGCACCATCGGCACGACGACCTATGCGTTTGTCATGTACGACGGTCATGCAGCAGGTGCTACGCTTGCCCGTATCAACTGCAACAATGTGATCGCGGGTACGGAAACCAGCGCATACAACCTCAAAATCAACGATTCCAAGACCTTCCAGCTTGCAACTCCGCTGCTGACGAAGGGTACGGCTGCTGATGGCTCCGGCGATGCGATTTATGTTGCATCCACGTCCGCTGCCGAGCGGCTGGCCGCTCTGAACGACGATGCATGGACTGTTTCTGGCGGCTCCAAGTCCGGCAGCAACGCTGTTGTCCCCACGTCCACGACCAACACGACTGTGACCCTGCAGCAGACTGGCGTTGACTTCAATTCGGACGACACGCTGCGTCTGTCCCTCGGTGTCTATCTTGGCACCAGCTCGGCTGCCCGTGCTAACGTGAAGGTTCGCGCCTATATCAATGGTAAGCAGCTCAATGTAATCAACAACAGCACCTCCACAACGACCCCGGTCGATGAAGTTGTCTTCACAATGAGCGACGCTCCGACGGAGGATACGACCAACAATACCGGCTACTATCACTACTACAACGTCAACCTCGCTGACACGACGGGCCTGACGCTGAGCAGCAACAGCACGGTCAAGTTTGAGGTGGAAATCGTCAGCGTGAACAGCAGCGTCAGCGGCCTGAAGATTCAGGATCCCAGCGTTCTGCGCAATGGCGGCTCCATCGTCCGGATTACCAATCTGTATACGACCCCGACGCTCGACGGCACATTCCAGCCGACAGTGGACGGCGCAACGCTGACGGTCACGCAGCAGATCAACACGCCGATCACCACGGACGGCACCTACATCTACTACGGCTCCTGGAGCGGCAACAGTGCTGGTCACTATTATCAGACCAAGATCAGCGATGGCACAACTAAGGTGTTCACCCCGGATGCGTACGGCTTCTACTGGGCCGGTGCTGTCTCTGATGGCACGAATGTCTACTTCGGCGGCGACAACGGCATGCTTTACTGGCGGTCGATTGACGCATTTGACACGACCGGCGGTTATTATGATCTCACGTGGGATGAAAGTGAGGCCGGTAACGTCCGCTCCTCGATCATGCTGGACGATGGATACCTGTACTTTACGTCGCAGGGCGGCTTCGTGTGGTGCTGCCTCTTTGATCCTGGTTATAATCAGCTGGCGGTAGAATGGGTTCTGGACATTGGTGTCAAGTCCACCTCCACCCCGACGAAGGTCGGCAACCGCCTCTATGTCGGCGTTTATCCGGGCTTCAACAACGGCGCGCTCTTCTGCGTGAATACGTTAACGCAGGAATTCGACGAGGTCATCCCCTACAATGCGAGCGCGAACAACCAGATGCCGATTCAGAGTTCTATTGTTGTAAAGGGCGACGGCACCGGCACGGACTACCTCTATTTCAACACCAATTCTGGCTCGGGCGCTGGTGTCTGCTATAAGTTTGACGGCACGACCGGCACGCAGGTCTGGACAACTGATGCAGATACCTATGCGTTGGGCGGCATGGCGATCGACAATGGCTACGCCGTGTTCGGCAACGACTACAACCATCTGTATGTTGTCCATGATCCGGCATAAAGCATTAGAAACCAAATCCTTAATTAACATTGCAACAGCATAATGTGGCCGGACATCGGCCGTCGTTTGCACGCCTTCGCTGACAGACAGGCGTTCGGTGTCCGGCCATTTTGCTGCCCATGCTTCCTGCGGCGCTGTGCCGCGGGAAACATGGGATACGAAAGAAGACGGAGGAAGGTGAAGAAAATCAAAAAGCAAAGAATAATTGGTCTTCTTTTGATTTTATGCCTGTTTATATCATCGCTGTCACTCCTGGCTTTTGCCGCGGAACCGACAAAGCAGCAGATTCTTGTGGTGGTTGATCTCAGCGATTATCAGGGAGACATAACCGGAGCGATTAAGCTCGGAAACAGTGAAGTGGAGTTAACCGCTGGTCAGAGAAATGAGTTCCTGATTCCGAGTGCAGGATTTTCGACGAGCAGTGTAACGTTAACGGATTTCCCGGCAGGGGAACAGACGGAGAATTACAACTGCTGGACTGTAAGTGGTCTGGACGAAAGTTATACCAGATTCAGTTCTTCGGATCATACTTATAGTATCCATGCAATGACGACAATGGATCGCCCTGTCATAACAATGCAGGGCAATACATTAACCTTTGTATCCGGTACTCGGTTGTCCATTCTCAGACGAAAAGACACCAGTTGGGGCGGCGGAACGACCGTAACCATTTCACCCAAAGCCCCAGCCAAGGTCGACAACGTTTCCGCGGTATCCAGCGATGAATCAAAGGGTACCGCTGGTGTTATGTATAAAAAGGGAAGCACCTATGGCGTTCTCGCAAAATCAGCCGCTGGATATGCTTTTGACTATTGGCTGCGGGACAATGCAGAAGACACGGCTGCAAACCACCTGCGGGAAAATCCATATATGGTTGAGACAACGGAAGCGGCTTCATTTGTTGCGTACTTCCGGGAGCCATATCATGTAACGGTTCGTGCGGAAATTTCATCGGCCGGTACACAGACTGCCGAATATGTCAATTCCCAAAACGGTGCAGACCAGTGGAGACTTTCTGCAACACCTGCGGATGGATATGAGTTTGATCATTGGTCTCTGAATGACACCCTCATTTCATCGGAAAATCCATATACGGTCAATGTAACAGAAAACACGGAGTTTACGGCTCATTACCGTCTGGCAACCCTTGACTTGCTGGATGGTGCTTATTTAGAGAGCTCTGTTTTCGACGTAGGTAGCATCAATCCCAGTTGGGGCGGAAAGCGGGATGTTATGGCACCGTATGTTGGCACAAGAGCGACGCTCTATGTGCCGTTTACTGTGTCCGCGGCGATACCAATGCCGAAACTGCAGGTGGATGTCTATACTGCATCCGGAACGCTTGTGACAAGCGAGACCGTAGGAACAAAAAATACCTTGCGCGCTGGCAATAATAATACGGCATATATTATGATCGATTCGGTCCCCAATACCAGTGCGTTGAAGGTGCGGGCGACGCTGCGCACGACGGCCGGCACACTGGATCCGGTGGAAAAGACCTATGAGATCGCGGTAAACAACAATGTGGCAGCAAACGACAATTATGTCTATCTGACCACACCGAAATACAATCAGGACGATCAGGGTAATGCCGAAGATTCCGGCCCAAACATTGCAGGCGTTTATACACGCGTGAATGCAGTGACGAAGGAGCTGGAAGCGTATTTCTACGGCAAGAACGGCCTTTACACATGGGACGAGACTGGCACGTTGGATCTCAAGAGCATGGATAGCGGTCTGCCGACTATGATCCCGAAGATGGCGTACAAAGGCGTGATCGCGGTCGGACCGGATGGCGACGATGGCTTGATTGCTGCGGTTGATACGCTTCCATTCAAAATCGACAGGGTTTCTACGCCCGGCTACGATACGGACAACGGAACCGGTGCGCCCCAGGGCAACGAGTTCCTCTATCGCTGGGACAGTGAGCAGAATACGTGGACCATGATCCCGGACTCCTGCTTCTCCATGTATGTAAAGGACAACAACGGGAACTGGAACTTTGCGGATCCGCGGAGCTCCGGTACGGCGGTTCTGATCCTGTCCGGCACGGATATCTGGCAGAATCTGTACCATTGGAACGGCACAGCATGGAGCACGCATGGCTACAGCTTCAATTCCTTTGCACAGTTTTCTGCAGCTGACGCATGGGCCGGCTCTGAAAACGGCCTGTATCATTATGACGGCTCCGCATGGGAGTCCGTCACAACAGCGTCCGCGCAGATCGTCAGCCAGTCCCCCGGCTATCTGCTGCTGAAGACCGGCGCCTATACCTACCAGCGCTTCAGCACAGAGAGCAAAACAGCAGAGGATCTGCCGTCACTGACCGATATGCCAAGGCTCGATGTGAGCTACACTGGCATGGCGTTTGACCAATTTGGTGAGGTGTATGCATTCTTCGGTGGTCGTGCGTTTCAGAACTATGCAGATACCGACACGTTCAAGCTTGTAAACGGGCAGTGGCAGCTGCAGCAGATCAGCGCCTATACTGCGCCGAATGAACCGGGCAATAACAGGAAGATGCGCCCGGCTGGTGTTAGCTCCGGCACGGCTCCCCTTTCCGGTCTCAGCTTCCTCTATGGTTCGCGTGGTGCCGGTGCGCTCTATATGTACGCCACGCAGCAGGGTACGATCACCTTTGATGCCAACGGCGGCAAACTGAGCAGCAGCACAGCGCTGACCGGCACGGTACACGATGAGATCGACGAGAGCAAGGTGCCGAGCGCATCCTACTCCGGAAAGTCGTTCATGGGCTGGTACTACACCAAGGACGGCTCCGGCGAAAAGTGGGATCCGACCACGGCGCGCATGCCTTACGGCGAGGTCACGCTGTACGCGTTCTGGGGCGACGGCAATGACCTGACCTACCACAGAGAAGCAGCGCTCAAGAGCCTGAAAAAGCAGTTCGACAAGTACACGGAATCGGACTACTCCGCTGAAAAGTGGCAGAAGCTCGTGGCTGCTTACGAACAGGGCATTGAGGACATCAACAACGCTGGCCCCGCAGAGGGCGAGTATCCCGAAAACAACATTATCGACGCGCTCAACAAGGCACTGGCGGCCATGCAGGCCATCACACCGGATCGCGTTGGCAAGATCGACGTTGTTGTTTCCATGGATGCACAGACGCTGACGCTTGGCTACTTCATTAAGCCCACCATTGTTACGGTGGACAAGAACACGCCGGCAAGTGTCGTCATCAGCGATCTGATCATCGAAACCCTGAAGGAGAAATACGGTGATATCGGCTGGGAGCCGTACCAGACCTATCACGAAAGCGAACCGGACAAGACATGCGCCTATATGCACACCGGTACGCTGACGGACAGCTTCTATCTGGCACAGGTTTACTGGCCCGGTCAGGAAAACGCATTTGTTCCGAAATACATCACGGATTCCGCAGGCGCGATTGACTACAATAAGTACAATACCGGCAACTATCTCGGTGAGTTCGATTATCACCAGATGTCCGGCTGGATGTACTCCATCAGCAATGTCAATGACAGCGATCTGCCCTCCTTCCCGGGTGTCGGTGCAGCCAACTGGCAGATGTCTGATGGCGATGTCATGCGCTGGCAGTTCACGGTTTGGGGATACGGTGCTGACCTGAATGCGGATAACTCTGCATGGGGTCAGCCCAGTATCACCGGCGACAGCGGCGACAAGACAGAGCTGACGGTCATGATTGCGGAACTGCGTCAGACCTACGGAGATGATTTGCTGGGAAGCAATGAGACGTATCTGGATGTGTTTGACAATACGCTCTGCGACCCGTTAGCAAATACCGAAAAGCTCAAAGCCGCAGTTGCAAAGCGCGCTCAGATCGAAGAAGAACTTGCAGATGCTTATGCCGCAAAGAAGGCAAATCAGGCAATCGAGGATATTGGCTTGCCTGAAAATGTCACGCTTGAGAGCAAGGCTGCCATTGAAGCCGCCCGTGCAGCGTATGATGCACTGACGGATGCGCAGAAGGAGATCTTCCAGAAGAAGTATCCTGAAGCACTGGCAAATCTGGAAGCAGCTGAAGCACGCTATGAGGAATTGAAGCAGCAGGCAGAGCAGGAAGAGATCGATAGGGCTGCGGCGCAGGAAGTTATCAAGCTGATCGATGATATCGGCGGTGTTGATTCTGTTACAAGCAGCAGCGGCCCGAAGATTGAAAAGGCACGCAAGGCTTATGACGCGCTGACCGATGCGCAGAAGGAACTTGTCACCAACTACGATGTCCTTCTCGCTTGTGAAAAGGCATACGCTGATCTTCCGAATCCGCCTACGCCGACACCTCCCACTCCGTCGAAGCCCACCACGCCGAGCAAGCCGAAGGACGACAAGCCCACCACAGGCTCTTCGTTCACGGATGTCCCGGCTGGCAGCTGGTATGCGGATGCTGTGAAGTACGTCTCTGAAAAGGGCCTCATGAACGGCACCTCCAAGAACGGCTTCAGCCCGAACGCCACCACCACGCGCGGCATGATCGTCACGATCCTTGCCCGTGTCGAGGGTGTCAACACGAACGGCACGCCGTGGTACGCGGCAGGTCAGAAATGGGCAATGAGCAACGGCATTTCCGACGGCACGAACATGGTCGGCGAGGTCACGCGCGAGCAGCTGGCGGCCATCCTGTACCGCTACGCGAAGCAGAAGGGTTACGACGTGAGCAAATCCGCCGCCCTGACCGGTTTCTCCGATGCGGACAAGGTCAGCGGATACGCGGCAGAGGCCATGCAGTGGGCAGTCGCCGAAGGACTCCTTCAGGGCTCGAACGGCAAGCTGAACCCGCAGGGCTCCGCCACCCGCGCACAGGTCGCGACCATCCTCATGCGCTTCATGGAAAAAATCGCAAAATGAAACACGCAGTCCAACGTTCTGAATTGAATATTGGATAACCACCCCAAGCTGGGCGGTTCCCCACGCGAAAGCGTGGGGAACCGTGCGGCTTATTCGTGCGTTTAAGGGTACTTCTTAAAAGTACGAATAAGCTGCACAAAATGCAGACTTTTTTAAGGGGGAAGCCCTTGTCCCGGAGGGCGAACACACATGAAAAAATTTCTTGAAAGGTTCCCGTGGGTGCAGCAGGCCGGCTGCGGCGTGCTCGTCTGCGCGCTGCTGCTGAGTATCTGTCTGCCGCTCATGGGCATGCGGTCGGTCGAGCCGGATAATCCCATCCTGCAAGCCGCACCGCAGGAGATCACCGTCCTGCAAGCGGGACAAGCGCCCGGCCATGCCGGAAACGGCGAAGCCGAAAGCACCGGCACAGCCGGTTCCGGCGGCAGCGCCGATAGCGAGCTGACCGGCGAGCAGGAGCAGTTCGATCCGGAGGAAACGGAAAACCAGACGGAGCAGGGACAGGATACCCAGCCGGAGCAGCAGCCGCAAGGCAGGCCCCAGCAGGAGGTTCTGGCCGACGCTGCCATCGGTACGAATACCGATTCCAATAAGGGCGATGAAGGTGAAGAAGCTGGAAACACCGGCGAGACAGACGAGGATCTGCCGGAAACGGAACTCGACCTCGGCGCACTGCTGACGTGGTACAAGTACGGCTCACAGGCAAGCTCCATGGTCTGTGCGCCCGGAGAGTCTGTCGGCAAGCGTGTCTTACTGGCCCAACTCGACCGCGGCAGACTGCGCTATGAACTGAACCTCACCGGCCTCGACGCAGAAGATGCAAAAATCACCGGTGTGCAGGTTGCCGTGGGCAACGGCGTATCGCAGGACGCGGAAACGCGCGGTGTGCTGGATATGACGCTGCCGGACGGCGCGGAGTTTCAGAACTATATCTTGACCGTGCAGGCCCATGCCGTACAGAAGAACCAGAAGGGCGAAACCGTGGAGACAGACGTAAATTTCGCGTTTGTGCTTCGCTTGGAAAGCGGCATTGACCTCGATTTGCAGCTCACATGGCAGCCCAACGGTCAGGCCACCTGCCCGGCCAACGGCTCCGTCAATCGCACAGTCAAGAGCGACACGCTGACAGACGGGAATTTTGCATACGCACTGACCTTCCTCGGCGAAAACGCGGACGACGCGGTCATCCGCACAGCGGAATATTGGGCGACGGACGGCGAACGCGGGACGCTCTCGGAATCCGGCGAGATCCAGATGGCTGCTGCGGACGGCAAGGACACGGAGACCTACTATCTCGCCGTGACCGCCGAGGTGCTGGGGCAGACGATCAGCTATACGTTCGTCGTGACATATGAGGACGGCCTCGACCTCCAGCTGCAATTTACATGGTACGAAAAATCCGTCACGGCGCAGACCGTTCTCTGCGACGCGGATAAGCGCGCGGCGCTGACCATCAAACATAACCAGATCAATAACAGTGAGCTTCTGTACAAGCTCGGTCTGACTGGCAGGAGCGCACAGGACGCACAGATCACAAGCGCCAGCTTCAACGGGGCGGCCATGAGCACGGACAGCGGCTCTGCAAGGCTCGAATCTGCCGAGAATGGCGCGACGTATACCGTCCTCGTGACCGCGAAGGTCAAGGAGCGCACAGTGAATTTCACGGTCACGATTCGCTACCAGAGCGACGTGCGCATGGAAATGTCCTACACAGTCGTGGAGGACGGCGCACAGAAGCCCTGTGTGCTGACGTGTGAGAATAAGAAAACCGTCAACGCCGACCCGGTCTACGACGACCAGCTGACGGACGGCCTGCTTTCGTATACGTTCGCCATCCGCGGTGAGGAAGCGTCGGACGTGACCATCCAGTCTGTAAGGTGCTACCAGAGCGGCAGCTTCAAAACGATCACGCTCCCGGCCCCCAGCGGCAGCGTGACGCTGCTTCTGAATGAGGACAAAACCGGCGACAACACCTTCACGGTCACGGCTGCCAGTTCAGGCGGCGACAGCTATACGTTTGTATTCAACGTTCCCTACAAGCACAGAGGCGAAAACAAGGTGCAGATCGAAACGAACCTGCGCGACGGTGCTACCGTCACCAACGGGCAGGAGGTCAACCTGACTGTTGAAGCCTGGACAGAGGACGCTGCGGGCAACCGCGTCAGCCACATTCTTGCCACCGGTACGGAGACAAAGCTGACCGTTCAGCTGGACGGCAAAGACGTGCAGTTTGAAAGCACCTCCGGCTATGTGCAGCAGTATCTGCTCATCCCGGAGAATCTGGACGAGGGCGACCGGAACGAGCATACGCTGTATATCTACGCCGAGGACGAAAAGGGCAACTATGGCGAACTGACCCTGAAACTTATCGGCAAACGCACCGAAGAGGGCCAGAAGATCGGCACGGCCAGCATCTATATCGACATGAGCATCCTGGGTCTCGGCGTCCGCGGGCCCATCAGCTATGATGTGCTGTCCAAGGAGCCCGTTTCCTATGTGATCGCCAAGGCCATCTGGGACTATGACGCGGGCGACCCGTTCGGCACGGCGGCAAACAGCTTCCACTGGCCGGCCAGCCGCTGCTCCTACAGCGGCACACTGGACAGCGGCTTTTATCTGCAAACGATGGACGACGGTTCCGGCCTCGGCAGCCGGGCAAATGCGCTCAGCGGCAGCTGGAACCAGTTCGGCAACACGTCGGATGAGATCCTTGCCGGGATCGACAGCCGCTTCGGCGCGGGCAGCAACGAAGCGATCCTCTGGCGCTGCATCTACCGCAACGGTATCCCGCCGTCCGGCACAAGCACCGGCATCGGTGAATTTGACTACACAATGGGTTCCGGCTGGATGTATTCCATCGGCGGCGCGACGTATTATCCCGGTACGCCCATGTCGGGCTATTATCTGAAGGACGGCGATACGCTGACGCTTCGCTACACGCTGGCCTACGGTTGGGATGTCGGTACGGGCGAAAGCGGCTACGGCAATACCGTGGGCTACTGCATCACCTGTCTCAACGGCAGCTGGTCCGTTCATCACAGCTATGAGACGGTCACCGCGGAGGACGGCACAACGAAGTACGTCTGCCACAGCTGCGGCATGGTCGAGGGCTGCCCGCATGAGCATAAGGAATATCAGGATCAGGGCGGCGGAACGTGCGTACAGGTCTGCAAGGACTGCGGCGAGACGATTGGTATACCGGGCGCACATAAGCTGGAATATACCGCGGACGAAGGCACAGATACGCATACCGCCAAGTGCAAAAACTGCGGCTTTACCGAGCGGTCCCCGCACGAATGGAAAGAGCTGACCGACACAGCCACCTGCACCGAAGCGGGCGTGAAGACCTTCAAGTGTGAGATCTGCAATGCGCAGAAGGAAGAAGAATCTCCCGCAGCCGGGCACAAGCCGCAGAACGTGTGGATCGTTGATGAGGATCATAAGCACCACTATCAGGAATGCCAGATCTGCCACGAAAAGCTGATGGACACCTACGACGTGCATCACTATGACCCGTATGGCGACGATTGGCAGTGCAGTGTCTGCGGCCAGATCCACGGCTTTGACTGTGACGGCACACTGGTGCCGGACGCGGCGCAGTCTACCTGCAAACATCTGGTGGGGTACTGCTCGGACTGCGGCCTGCTGTTGGAGAAATTCGGCGCACTGGGCGAGTTTGCGGACTACCATACGTTCAGCGAGGGCGTCTGCACGACCTGCGGCGCAATAGACCAGACCTACACGCCGCCGACCGACCCTGACCCCACCCCGGACCCGAATCCGGGCGGCGATGATTCCGGCGGCGGAAGCGGCGGAAATCCCGGCGGAGACGGCGACGGCGGAGATGATTCCGGCAGCGGCGCTGGCGGCGATCCCGGAGGCGGCGGCTCTGACAGCGGAGGCGACGGTACCGGAGACACCGGTGGAGATCTGTAACAGAACAAAAAATAAAGGAGCAGCTTGCTATGAATACAAAAATCAACGAGATTTTACAGGAGATCGAGTCCGTCATCGTCGGCAAGAATGAAATTGTCGAGAAAATTCTAATGGCAATTCTGGCGCAGGGTCATGTACTCATGGAGGACGTGCCCGGCGTCGGCAAGACCACGACGGCCATGGCCTTTGCAAAAGTCCTTGGCTTGGAGACCCGCCGTGTGCAGTTCACGTCGGACACCGTGCCGTCGGACATCATCGGCTTCTCGGTCTATGACAAAAAGGCGGACGAGTTTGTCTACAAGCCCGGCGCGATCATGACGAACCTGCTGCTGGCGGACGAGATCAACCGTACCTCCAGCAAGACACAGTCCGCGCTGCTCGAAGCGATGGAGGAGCACAAGGTCACAGTCGATGGCAAGACGTATGCCCTGCCCGACCCGTTTATCGTCCTCGCCACGCAGAACCCGGTCGGATCGGCCGGTACGACGATGCTCCCCAATTCCCAGCTTGACCGTTTCCTCATCCGCGTCAGCATGGGCTACCCCGACCATAAGAGCAGCGTCAACATTCTCCGCGACCGCCATGTGGACAATCCCCTTGACCGGGCATATGCCGTGGTCAACAAGGAAGAACTGCTGGGACTGGTGCAGGACGTGCGAAAAGTGGATATGCGCGACGCCGTTCTGGACTATGTGACCACGCTCGTGGAAAAGACCAGAACCCATCCGCAGGTCGCGCTCGGCGTCAGCCCGCGCGGCGCGCTGGCGGTCTGCCGGATGGCGAAAGCATATGCGTATCTCAATGGCCGTGACTTTGTGATGCCGGAGGACGTCGCCGCGATCTTCCCGGACGTCTGCGCACATAGACTTATGCTCAACAGCAAGGCCCGCATGATGGAGGAAAAACCGGAATCCGTTCTGGCCGAAATCCTCAAGACGACGGATATGCCGGTGCTGAAAAAATGAGAATTGTCAGAAAATTCGTCTGGCTGCTGCTGACGCTGGGGCTTCTCGACCTCGTCGTCCAGACAGCCAGCCCCATCGCGCTCGGCCTTGCCGCCTGCATGGTGCTGCTGCCGCTTTTGTGCCTGCTGGTCAATCTGTACGCGGCGAAAAAGCTGAGGCTGGCGGTCAGGCTGCCTGTGAATCTCCGCAAGGGCGAGAGCGGCACGGCGGAGTTGACGGTGCAGAACCCCACATGGCTGCCGGTCTGCCAGATCGCCTGCCGTGTACGGCTGGAGAACCAGTTGAATGGTGAGACGCAGACCGTGAATGTGAGCAGCGGCATCTGGCCGAAGGGCAAACGGACGATGAAGATTGCACTTCAAAGCCCGTGGTGCGGACGCATTCGCTTGGCCGTGGAATCCGCCCGTTTGTATGACTGCTTCGGTCTCATCGGCGTGAAAATACAGCTTGACGCGCACGGGGCCTGCGTCGTGCAGCCGGATACCTTCCTGCAGACGCTGGTGATCTCTCCTGCCGCGGCACACATCGATGATACCGAGGACTATTCCAACGAGCGTCCCGGCTATGACCTTTCAGAGATGTTCCAGATCCGTGACTACGTTCCCGGCGACAGCCAGCGGCAGATTCACTGGAAACTCAGTCACAAGTATGGCAAGCTGATCGTCAAAGATCCGTCGCTGCCGATCACGCGCTCTGCCGCGGTATTCTGGGAGCGCACGGAAGAAAATCCAACGGTAGACAGAACGGATGCAGAAGCCGAGATCGTCGTTTCCGTTTGCCGGAATCTGCTTTCCCAGTCCGTCCAGTTTACGGTGGGATGGAACGAGGGCGATACAGGCCGCTGCGTGTTCCAGCAGATCCGCGACATGGACGACCTGATTGGCCTGCTGCCGCGCCTGTTTACGGCAAAAGCGACAACCGGCGTCAGCGGTGCGTCGCTGCTTCTCCAAGAGGTACCTGCTGGCAGCTGGTCGCATCTGATTTACGTTTCCGGTGAACAGCAGGCAGAAACGGAGCAGCTTTCGTCCATCGGGCGGCTGACCGCGCTTGTCTGCGGTGAGCAGTTCAATGAGAAAGATTACGCCGCGCAGCTCTCCGAGCTGGAACTGTAAGGAGGGCAGGCTATGAAGAACAAAAGAAATACCGGCCTGCGTGCCGGCGTTTACCAGGAAAGCAGCGATCAAAAAAGTACGCTCTTTGATCTGCTTGCCAGCATCCTGATTTTCCTTGCGCTTGCCGCGATTGGTTACACGGTAAGCAGTTTCTCTGCAATGCTCTGGTTGCTGGGCGCAGGCGCTTTGACCTGCATCGCCGCTGCAGCCATCCGGCATTTCAAAAAGATGAAGCTGATGCTCCCCATTCTGTTGGCGGCATTGCTTCTCGTTGTCCTGTTCGCGCGGAACCCGCTTCTGAGCGGTTTCGGCGCGGCTTGGAATACACTGCGCGGCCTCTGGGCGGCGGAAAAAGGTATCCTTCTGCCGCTTGCCGAAACGGACGGCACCAGCCTCTGGCTGACCGGGATCGTGGCGGGCCTTCTGCTTGCGATGATGAGTGTCGTGCTCTCGCGCGTACCGACATTAACGGCGGTTTTGCTGGCAGCCTTGAGTGTAGCGGCAGCATTCGTGCAGCCGGGCATCCTGCTCCTTGCCGCAGCAGCGATTGCCTTGCTGATGCTGACATGGCAGAAAAACAAAAATGCCGTCTCGGCTGCGAGTTTCCTGCTCGTGGGCGTGATCGTGGCGGGCATAGCTGCGATTTTCCTGCAAACAGGCACAATGCAGGCCCTTTCGCAAACCGCAAAGGACAGTTTGCACCACTGGCGCTATGAAAAAGCAGAAGAACTTCTGCCGGAGGGCGACCTGTCCGAACCGGTCGTGAAGACGGAGAGCACGGACACCATCCTGTCTGTCACGGCGGACACGGCGCAGACGCTCTACCTGCGCGGCTTCGTCGGCGATATCTACGAAAATGAAGTATGGTCTGCGCTGGACACGGAAACCGCCGCAGAGGAAAAAGACCTCTTTTACTGGCTACATCAGTCCGGCTTCTATCCGCAGAGCCAGTTGGCTTCTGCTGCCCGGCTGATGGGTAATTACCAGTCCGGCAGCGTCAGTGTCCAGAATCTTACCGGGTGCAGTCTGTACCGCTATGAGCCGTGTACGATTCTTCCGGAACGCGCTGGACTGGCGAAAAATAAGATTCAGCCGTCCGCAGTCGAAACGAACGGTCTGCGCGGCGAACGAGGCTATTCCTATGAGGTGGTTTCGGACGCACAGACGATTCTGCCGGAGCTGCTGGACTTTTTACAAAATGACACGTCGGACGGCGTGAAATCGTACTTACAGATGGAAAGCGCATACCGCGAATTTGTGTATTCCTACGCGCTGACTGTGCCTGCGGAGTTCCGCGCACAGCTCGGCGCGGTGCTGGATCAATGCTGCGAGAGCTACGGCCCGGCAGACAGCCTGACAAAAGAACAGGCGCAGACGGCGACACTGGCCTTTTTGGAATTGTGCTTTGACGGAAGCGATACCATCGCGCTGCCGCTGGCGGACACTGCGGACGGCACGACATACCAGTATGCGACCGTCGCGGCCTTGGCCCTCCGCTATTACGGCATCCCTGCCCGCTATGTCGAGGGATATACGGTCAAGACCGCAGAAAAGGAACCGACAAGCGTAGATGCAAGCGCCGCGGGCGCATGGGTCGAGGTGTATCAGGACGGCATCGGCTGGCTGCCGCTGGCGCTGACACCGGGCCTTGAAGACCTCTCCGCCGAGCAGACCGAGAGCGGCATCAAGCCGGTCGGCGCAGGCAAGGAAGGAAACGGCGACGGCCCGCGCGTGACCGAGGGTCAGGAGCTGGAGCAGGACAACGCAGAGCCGGACAATTCGGAGGACAACACCCCGGATGGCGGACAACGGACAGGGCTTCTCCACAAGCCCGCGTTCTGGATCATCCTTATTGTGGCACTGCTGCTTCTATTGCTTGCGGCTGTCTTCATCCGCCATGCGGTCATCCTAAAAAAACGGAACGAAACGTTCACGCAGGAGGATCCATCCGCCGCAGCCGCCTGCCTGTTTACAGACTGCGCGGCATTGCTGGCAGCAATGGGCTTCAAGCGCGGCACGGGTTCCATGCTGGAGCTTTGTGAAACGGCAAAGGAGCAGCTTGGAGAGGAGTACGCCGCGAAGCTGCACGATATGACCATGTATAACGCACAAGCGCTGTTTTCCAGCCGTGCGATCTCACCGGAGCAGCTCACAGAAATGCGGGCGTTCCACGGCACGACGATGGAAAACCTGAAAACACGCTGCAAGCCGCTTCGCAAGCTGCGGCTGAAATGGCTGAATTGTCTCTACTGATGGGAGGTAACCCTATGAAACTGAAACGAATGACCGCCGCATTGCTCCTGCTGGCGATGCTCCTGTCCTGCCTGCCGCTCAGCGTGCTGGCAGCGGACGCAGAGCCGGTTGAAGCGGAAGAAACCGTGGATACCGTGCCTGCGGGAAATACAGACGCGGAAGTGACCACAGAAGAACCTGTGGAGGAAGCTGCAATTTCGACGCAGGCGGTCAATGCAAGCGGATATTTCTATTTTTCCGCCGAAACGGCAAATAAGCTGCTCATTGCGCCGGTGCGGATCGCCTTTACGGACGGCCAGACCATCCGGCAGGCGCTGTACGCCAGCCAATATAGCTTTGTGGAGAGCAACAGCAGCGGCTTTATTACAACGATCGAGGGTGTCAACGGCAACTATATCTACGGCAGCGCGCCGGACAGCGTTTCCATTGACAGCGCCGCCAATACCGTGACGCATTTCAGATTTAGTGAAGCCTCGAACAGCACGCCGTCCTCCGGCCTGCAAACCTTGATGCAGGTCATGGCGGACTATCTGGAAGAAGATTCCGACATCCAAAATGCTGCGGCGGAGGAATACCAGACGGCGCTGAACGGCTATCTGAACGTCACCAGTGAGACCGCGCAGAGCTATGCAGCCGCGATCACGGCAAAGATCAACGCCTATAAAGCCGGACAGAACACCAAATACGCGGTGACCTTCTCCGGCTATTCCGGCAGCGGGTATACTGTGTCCGCGGTCAGCGATTACGGTAAGCAATTCGAGGATACCGGTCACACCGGAAAACTCCAGCTCCCGGCTGGCGGCTATACCTTCTACGTCCGGCAGGACAACTGCATGGTCTCCGGCAAGATCACAGTCAGCCGAGCAATGACGGTCAGCGCCAGCCTGCCCAGCGGCGACTGGTTCAATGAGCGCAGTCTGAAAATTTCCAGCGGCTATGACGCGGATTTCGATGCAAACTGCTATGCGTATACGCTGACAGACCATACCGCGACCGTGCAGGTGCCGGACAGCTTTACGGGCCGCCTGTATCCATATTTTGAACTGAGCACCACCGGTGCAAAGGTCAAGGCTGTCTACACGGATGTAAGAGGCGCGGCCAGAGAAAAGGACATCCCGGCCAAGTCCAAGGCGACCAGCATTGACAATGCGCTCTCCCGCGGTGCGGCAGGCAGCACGGTCATTCTCCGCGCCAGCAAAGCTGGTTCAGACAACTATACGCAGAGCATGGATCTGACGCTCCGGCTCGACCGTATGCCGACGCTCGGCAGCCTGCGTGTCACAAATGCAGCAGGTACGGCGCAGGCTGCGACGGAGAGTTTCTCCAGCACTAAAACGGAGTATACTTATAAGATCCTCGATTCCGAGAATACGCTGAAAATCTATCCGACCGCCACGGTCTCCGGGTCTGTTATCACGGTCAACGGGAATGTGCTGGACGCGGATGGCAGCGCGACCGCGACGATCTCCGGCAATACGACGGTCACGATCACGGTTTCCTCCGGAAACTATGCGACAACCTATACATTGACGATCCAACCGGGCCAAGGAAAGAAGGTCACATTCAAGACTGCCAGCGATGTGACGCTGACGGTCGTAAACAGGAACGGCGAAGAGCTGGCGTACACAAAAACGATTGGCAGCGGAGGTACGGTCAATTATCTCTATACGCTTGTACCGGGTGACGACTACTCGTATGTCGCAACGCAGGGCACCTATTACCATGCGAAGAAATCCTTTACGCTTGGCAGCAGCGAGGTCATTCAGGTGTCGGTCGTACAAGGAGATTGGCTGACCTCATTGGCCCTCGGAAACAGTGAAAATACGGGTAGTAAGGGAAATCTTTTCCCAGAAGCATCGTTCTCAAAGAGCACTCATACATACACAGTGAATGTTCCGGATTATTCCAGTGCAGTCTACGCATGGGCAACAGTCGCGCGTGGAAGCTGCAGCGCTGTGTACCCCAGACAAAGCAGCGCAAGTGGAGGTTCAGCTACCGTATCAGTTGTGATTCCGAGTAAACTGACAGGTACAAATCTTATGCAGGCCCTTCTCACTGGCAGTGCTTATAGCAATGTGCTTACATTCAGAGTGTCTTACTTAGACAAAAGCGTAGATGTAACATATTACACAGACTATATGATTTGCCTTGAGCGGACGCTGAGTTTGAAAAATATGAGCGTGAGCGTTCAAGGTGGACAAGTTCTTATGAATCGCAACGGTGGTACTGGTTTTTCTCGTACTGAAACGGATTATTCTGTTCTCGTTCCGGCTGCGGCATCATCCTTAAAAATTACAGTTCAGACACACACGGACTCCCCTAGGTATGGGGACACAGATAATGGATATCTGGTTTCTGTAAATGGGAAAAATGTAGGAATCATCGAAAATACTGGGACGGTTGAAGTACCTCTAAATGGCACTGAGACAGACGAAGAAATCAAAATAGTCGTAACCAATAAGTACAACCAAAATGCTCATACAGAATATCGACTCACAATAAAGAAAGCGGCAACAACTGCCGTTGCATTCCAAACAAATCCGAAGAATGCTTTGATCTATATTTACGAACAGGGCGCTGGAAACCGTGTCTGGCCAACAGACGATGGAATCTTCGCGCTGTCGGAAGGCTTCACTTACTATTGCAGTATTTCGCTGTACGGATATGTTGCACAGGCAGGTACGCTGCAAATCGTAAATGAAAGCAGTCAGACCGTTCTTCGCTTTGGCGAAGAAGAATATACGGATCCTTCTGCAGTGCCGATTACGCTGCAAAAGGCGGACGCAAACCCCGATATTGTTGATTTTAACACAGAATGGGCAAACTTCCGCGGCACGGACAGCAACAACGGCGTTACAAGCGCAAAGACACCGATCAGCGCAGCGGACGGTATGCTGTATTGGGCTGTAAAACTGGGCGATGGGTATTCCTCCGATGCAGTCAGCAGCCCTATTCTTGTGGACAACTGCCTGATTGTTTATGCCGGTGAACACATTTACCGCGTGAATAAAGCCACTGGCGTAGTAGAAGCAACGGGCCAGATGGCCGGAAAATCCAGTTTCGCTATCAACGGGCCAACATATTATGATGGCATTCTACTGGTCGGACTGTCCAATGGACGCATTCAGGCGTTCAGCGCCAAAACGCTGGAATCCCTGTGGCTGTACACCGATCCGCTGGGTGGTCAGCCGAACTGCCCAATCACAATATTGAACGGTTACGCCTATACCGGCTTTTGGAACGGAGAAGACAAAGACGGTAGCTTTGTTTGCGTCAGTTTGACGGATGAAGATCCGGAAAATCAAACCGAGGAAAAAGCTGCTACATGGCGAATGGTGCAGAACGGCGGCTTCTATTGGGCTGGTGCCTATGCTTGCGATGATTTCGTTATGGTCGGAACAGATGATGGCAAGACAGCCTGCTCGTATCTCTATCTGCTCGACCCGCTGACCGGCAAAGTGCTGGACTCCCGAAGTGGCTTTGACGGCGATATCCGCAGTACGATCTGCTATGACAAAGACACCGATGCATACTATTTTACATCGAAAGGCGGAGGCTTTTACCGTATAAAAGTACAAGGCAAGACGATCACTGACTGTGACGGAATAGAATTAAAGAATGGAATCAAAGATGAAACTGCCATGAGCACCTCCACGCCGGTCGTCTACAATGGCCGCGCCTATATTGGTGTCAGCGGCATAGGCCAGTTTACGGCATATTCCGGCCACAACATCACGGTCATCGACCTGGAAAACTGGGAAATTGCGTATAGTGTGCCGACACAGGGCTATCCGCAGACGAGCGGTATGCTGACGACAGCCTATGAGCAAGGGGCCGGATACGTTTATGTTTATTTCTTTGACAACTATACGCCGGGTAAGCTCCGTATCCTGCGCGATAAAAAGGGTCAGAACGAAGCAAATTATCTGACATCGGAAACTTTTAATGATGAGACGTACCGGACAGCATATGCTCTGTTTACGCCAGTCAAAAGCCAGGCACAGTATGCAATCTGCAGCCCAATCACCGACAGTGACGGCACGATTTACTTCAAGAATGATTCTGCTTTTCTGATGGCCTTCGGCAGAAGCATTGAAAAGATTGAGGTCACAACGATGCCCAAAAAGACGAAGTACGCAGTCGGTGAGACCTTTGACAAAACCGGCATGGTCGTGACGGCGACGCTTTCGGACGGCTCGACCCGCGATGTGACCGACATGGTGTCCGCCCCGTCGGAGCCTCTGGCGGACGGCACAGAGGAGATCACGCTGGAGCTTGGCCGTGGGCAGACCATGTACCGAAACCTGCCGGACGGCGATAAGATGAGCACCGGCAATAACGTTACCTCGATCACGACAACGATTCCGATCCATGTGGGTGATACAACTGATACTGGTGCGCTCACGGACAATATTACATGGAGCTTCCGCCCGGCGGCAAATACGCTTTCTATTAACGGTAAGATCCCGGAAGGGCATAAGGTTCTGATCGCCTGCTATGATGAAAACGGAATGCTGACAAAGCTGGAGGTGCTGACCATCAGCGGCAGTGTGAAGCTGCCGGACAGCGCAAGAATTCGCGTATTCTATATTGACGGAGACAGCAAGCCGCTCTGCGGCGCTGCGAAGGTTCTGGGATAAGGAGAATGGAAAATGAAACAAATTGCTTCCAGACTGCTCTGTAGCCTGCTCCTGCTGTCTCTGCTGCTCTCCCTGACCGCCTGCGGCAAACAGGCCAACCAGCTTGAAAAAACGGCAAGCTATCTGCAAACGCAGATAGCGGAGCCGGGGGCGGGTTCTGTTGGCGGAGACTGGCTGATTTTCGGGCTGGCGCGCTCCGGCGTGAAGGTTCCGCAGAAATACTTTGACGCCTATTACGAAAATGTGGAAGCGGCAGTCCGGGAGAAGAACGGTGTGCTGAGTGACCGGAAATACACCGAATATTCCCGCACGGTGCTGGCGCTGACGGCTATCGGGAAAAATCCCGCTGATGTGGCTGGATATGATCTTCTGAAACCGCTTGCCGACTTTGAACAGGTCACCAGGCAGGGCATCAACGGCACGATCTTTGCACTGCTGGCGCTGGACAGCGGGAACTATGAAATTCCGGAGAATCCGGACGCCGCCGTGCAGGCGACGCGGCAGATGTATGTGGATGAGCTGCTTACGCGGGAGCTGCCGGACGGCGGCTGGACGCTGACCGGCGGGGAGCCGGATGTGGACATCACGGCAATGACGTTACAGGCACTTGCCAAATACCGTGGCCAGCCGGAGGTGGAAGCAGCCGTGGAGCGCGGCATTGTGGTCCTTTCCTCCTTGCAGGAGCCGGACGGCGGTTATGTCTCGTGGGGGTCCAGCAACAGCGAATCGGTCGCGCAGGTGATCGTGGCGCTGACGGAACTAGGCGTTCCGCTGAGCGACGAGCGCTTCGTGAAGAACGACGTTACTGTAGCGGACGCGCTTCTGCGCTTCGCGCAGGAAAACGGCGCGTTCGTGCATGTGCGTGACGGCAGCAGCGGCGACGACGGCATGGCGACCGAGCAGGCATTTTATGCGCTGGCCGCCATCCACCGCGCCGAGACGGGCGAAACCACACTCTATGACATGACGGATGTGATGCAATGAAGCAGCTTTACAGACTGGCCGCGCTCCTTCTGGCGCTTTTGCTCCTTTGCGGGTGCGCGGCGGGAAACGGCTACGGCAAGCCGGAACCGAAGGAGGGGCAGGATCAGTACCTGACCGATCCAGTCCCGGAGGGCAAGCCGCAGCCGGTCGAACCGCAGGACGTGACGGTCGGCAACACGGAATACACCTGTACGATCTCCATCTCCTGCGCGTCAATTCTGGAGCACATGAACCTGTGCGACAAGGAAAAGGCAGAGCTGGTGCCGCAGGACGGCTGGCTGCTGAAGGCCATGGAGGTCACGTTTCAGGAGGGCCAGAGCGTCTTTGACGTGCTCCAGCAGGTCTGCCGGGAAAACAAGCTCCATATGGAGTTTTCCATGACGCCGATCTACAACTCCGCCTACATCGAGGGCATTGGAAACCTCTACGAATTTGACTGCGGGGAAACGTCTGGCTGGATGTATAAGGTCAACGACTGGTTCCCCAATTACGGATGCAGCCGCTACCAGCTTCAGGACGGCGACGTCGTGGAGTGGGAATACACCTGCGAACTGGGCAAGGATATCGGCGGCGGCTACGCGGCAGGCGGTGAGGCATGAAAAACAGAGATACCTTCTCCGGCTATCATCCAACGGTCAATTTTCTCTATTACGCACTTGTTCTGCTCTTTTCCATGTGCCTCATGCACCCGGCCTATCTGGCGATCTCGCTGACCGGGGCGCTGGCGTATGACATTTATTTAAAAGGCCGGAAGGCCGTGCGCTTCGCTGTCATGGGCTTGCTGCCCATGGCAGTGCTTGCAGCGCTGGTCAATCCGGCCTTTAATCATGAGGGTGCGACGATTTTGACGTATCTGCCCTCCGGGAACCCGCTAACGCTGGAATCCATGCTCTATGGCATAGCGGCAGCGGTCATGCTGGCATCGGTCGTGCTTTGGTTTTCCAGCTACAACGAGGTCATGACCTCGGACAAGTTTGTGTACCTGTTCGGACGCGTGATTCCGGCGCTGTCGCTTGTTCTCTCTATGGCGCTGCGGTTCATCCCGAAATTCAAGGCGCAGATGCAGACGGTTTCGGAGGCGCAGGCGTGTATTGGACGCGACACGAAAAACGGAAGTGTGTTCCGCCGCGTCGGGAACGCCGTCAAAATCTTCTCGATCATGGTCACATGGTCGCTCGAAAATGCCATTGAAACGGCGGATTCCATGCGGTCGCGCGGCTATGGCCTGCCGGGGCGCACAGCGTTTTCCATTTATCGATTTGACGACCGCGACAAGGCCGCGCTTGCGTGGCTGGTTTTCTGCGGGGCGTATCTCGTTTCCGGCTGGATGGCGGGCGGAACATATTTCCGGTATTATCCGACCATAAAAGCTACCGCATGGACGCCGATGACGGTCAGTTTTATGCTCGTCTATCTTGCGCTGGTGCTGACGCCGGTGATTCTCGACCGAAGGGAGGACAGGCTGTGGAACTCTTTGCAATCAAACATCTGAATTTCACATATCCCGAACAGGAGCAGAACGCGATTTCCGATTTCTCGCTGTCCGTCCGGCCGGGAGAATTTCTGGTGCTCTGCGGCCCGTCCGGGTGTGGGAAATCGACGCTTTTGCGGCAGATGAAAACTGTGCTTGCGCCGCACGGACGAAGAAGCGGGCAAATCCTGTTTGACGGAAAGCAGCTTGATGAACTGTCCCAGCGCGAACAGGCCGAAAAGATCGGCTTTGTGCAGCAAAGCCCGGAAAATCAGATCGTCACGGATAAGGTCTGGCACGAGCTGGCGTTCGGGCTGGAATCGCTCGGCTATGACACGCCCACGATCCGCCGCCGCGTTGCAGAAATGGCGTCGTTCTTCGGGATTCAGGAATGGTTCTACAAGCCGGTCACGGAGCTGTCCGGCGGACAGAAGCAGCTTTTGAATCTTGCGTCTGTGATGGTCTTGCAGCCGAAGGTGCTGATTCTCGACGAGCCGACGAGCCAGCTTGACCCGATTGCGGCATCGGACTTTTTAGCTACGCTCGGCAAAATCAACCGTGAGTTGGGCACGACGATCATTTTGACGGAGCATCGTCTGGAAGAAGCGTTTTCCTTCGCGTCGCGTGTCGCGGTCATGGACGGCGGCAGGCTGCTTTGCAGCGGAACGCCTGCCGAGGTGGGCGCGGAGCTGAAAGACCGTGGCAGCGCGATGTTCCTCGCCATGCCCGCTGCCATGCGCATCTGGGCGGCAACAGATTCCAAAGCTGCCTGCCCCATCTCCGTCTGCGACGGACGGAATTGGCTGCTGGACTATGCAAAAGCGCATGAACTAAAACCGATTCCCGAAGAAACAAAAAACACGCCGGACACAGAACTTGTCGTGTCGGCGCGGGAACTCTGGTTCAAATATGACAAAGACCTGCCGGATGTGGTCAAGGGCTTGTCGCTGGAGCTGCACAAGGGTGAATTTCTGGTCCTGCTCGGCGGCAACGGGACGGGCAAGACCACCACGCTCAAGCTGCTGGCAGGGCTGAAAAAAGCGTATCGCGGGGAACTGGATATCTCCGGCACTGTCGGAATGCTGCCGCAGAATCCGCAGACGCTATTTATCAAATCCACGGTGCGCGAGGATTTATTGGAGATTTCACCAAAATCCGAACGCAAATCCGAGCGGCTTGCACAGGTCGTTTCGCTCTGCAAGCTGGCGGAGCTGCTTGACCGCCATCCCTACGATCTTTCGGGCGGCGAACAGCAGCGCGCAGTGCTGGCGAAAATCCTGCTTCTGAACCCGGACATTTTACTTCTTGACGAGCCGACGAAGGGCTTGGACGCGGAGTTTAAGCAGACGTTCGGGCAGATTTTAAGGACGCTGCAAGCGTCCGGTGTGGCGGTTCTGATGGTCAGCCATGACATTGAATTCTGCGCGAAGTATGCCGACCGCTGCGCCCTGTTCTTTGACGGCAATATCGTCACTGAGGCCGCGCCGCGCGTGTTTTTCTCCGGCAACAGCTTCTACACGACCTCTGCGAACCGCATTGCGCGTGATGTGCTGCCGGAAGCGGTCACGCCCGAAGATGTGATCTCGGCCTGCGGCGGCGCGGTCGCGCCGGAACCGGCGCTGCCGGAGTACCAGCGCATTCCGCCTGCACCGGAAAAGGAATCGCAGGCACTGAAAAAGCTCCCGGTCTGGCGCAAGGTGCTTGCCGCCGTGTCCGGTATCGCGTCACTGGCGCTGATCGTGCAGGCCATTGGTGTGACAGACCTCACAAAACTTGTAGACGCGGGCGGGCTGACGGGCCTTGCAAGTGACCAACTCAAACTCTACGGCATTCTGCTTCTCTCGCTGCTTGTGTTTGCGCTGTCCATTGGCCGAAAAGCGGACCGGCCGGATTATCTGATTCAGACGCCCGTGGAAAAGCGAAAGCTGAAAGAACGGACGATCCTTGCGACGGCTTTGATCCTTCTGCTCATTCCGCTGACGCTGTTTATTGGCGTGTACTGCTTCGGCGGGAAACGGTATTATTTCATTTCGCTGCTCATTCTGCTCGAATGTATGCTGCCGTTTTTCCTGATTTTCGAGGGCAGGAAGCCGCAGGCGCGCGAGCTTGTTCTGATTGCCGTTCTGGTTGCCTTGAACGTCGCAGGCCGCGCCGCGTTCTTCATGCTGCCGGAATTCAAGCCGGTCGTGGCGATGACGATCCTGGCAGGTGTAGCCTTCGGCGGAGAAACGGGATTCCTTGTCGGAGCCATGACCATGCTTGTCTCGAATATGCTGTTTTCCCAAGGGCCGTGGACGCCGTGGCAGATGTTCGCGATGGGCATCATCGGCTGGCTGGCAGGGATTTTGTACCGCAAGGGCGTCCTGCGGCGGTCGAAACTCAGCCTGTGTATCTTCGGCGTGATCGCCTCGACCGTCGTGTTTGGAGGCATTATGAATCCCGCGTCGGCGCTCATGTGGTCTCAGACGGTCAACTGGAAGATCATCATAAGCTATTACATCACCGGCATCCCGGTCGATCTGGTGCGCGTGGCCGCCACGTTCGTCTTCCTCTGGCTCGGCGCGGAGCCGATGCTGGAAAAGCTGGACAGGGTCAAAGTTAAATACGGATTGGTGTACTGATAATTTATAACATCCGACTATTTTGCTGTGGGCCTTTATTACCAATAGACGCAAGGCCGACGTTTTTCCATTCACGGCTAAAGCCACAGCTTTTTTCGTGGAATCGTTCCCGTTGATCGAGTTCGTACTTCCCACCCATGCAGGATGAATATTGACAGTCACCGGATATCGTGCTACCATATAAGGTGGCGTCGTTTCTGTTCCCACAGGCACATCTGGAAAATAAGGATATCCGCCGCTATACGCCGGGCGTGCAGTTTGATTATATCCTTGGTAATCCACCATATAATCTGCGCTGGTGGGTGGAAGAAAGGAAAAACTGTCTTTCACAGTTTTACTACTGTATCAAGGCTGCAGAACTTCTCAAGCCGCTTGGTATTCTTGCAATCATCATACCAGCATCATTCTTGAGCGATACATTTTCTGATAGCGCAATGATCTCGGCGATGGAGAATGCGTTCAGTTTCCTTGGACAAGCCGTTCTGCCAGAAGACGCATTTCGGGATATGGGGGTCGCACAATTTCCGGTCAAGCTGCAACTCTGGCAGAAACGCAGCCAGACCATGCCGGAGGTACACCGTTATCAAATGGAAAGTATGGATCTATCTGATGGATTCTCTGCGGAACAGGCGCTGCAGATCTACAGCGAAATGATCCAACCGGCGCAGGAACTGCTGAAGGAGAACCGTGCGAAGATCCTGCGAGAGCTTGCGCAGCGCAGAGATACGTCTGAGCAATTCTTATATCAGGTTCAGAAAATGCTCTATCAGATTAAGGCGCATCCGCGGATACGGGATTCTTACGCAAGCTGCATGGAATATGTACGCCGCTTTTATACAGAAACGCAGCCGGACAATATGGACTATAAGGAATGGTATCAGAAGCGATTGACTGAAGCCAAGGTGCTGGCGTATCTGCGCAGAGTGCTGAAAAAACAGAATGCGCGGCCAGGCGAAGATGTGATCCGATTGATAAAGCGTGACGGCTGTTTTGCATATAAGGCTTATAGCGCAGCGGCGCGGCGGCGAATGCGCGAGAACCAGCGAACGGTTTTGCCGATCTATCGGGCGGTAATAGCCGACAGCACAGATCTGACGCCAGAGTATGCGCGGCTGATTCGAAGAAAGCATAGAGCGTATTTGAATCAGAGCCAGAAGTTTTCAGAGATGCAGCAGGATACGGACATTGCAGAATGGCTGGAGGATTTTCAGCTTTGGGATCAGGATAATTGTGAACTGATCTGCTTGAATGAGAATCAGCGCCGGGATCTGAATTTGGTGTTGCAAAAACGGTATGCACTGTTACAGTGGGAACAGGGCAGCGGAAAAACGCTTGCCGGAATTGCGGTAGGGCTATACCGAATGCAGCGACAGCACCTATATTGCACATGGGTCGTATCCTCGGCCATCTCGATTCGCAACAACTGGGACGGCGTACTTACCAACTACGGCTTGCCATATGTATTTGTAGAGCAGCTGCGTGATTTGGAGCGGATTCATCGGGGCGATTTTGTCCTAATCACAACAAATGCACTTGTAAAATACAAACGGCAAATCAAGCGCTGGATGCGGATACACGGGCATAAAGCAAATCTTGTGCTGGATGAAAGCGATGAGATCACAAACCCGTCAAGCGCCCGTACAAAGGCAGTGCTGTCCTGTTTCCGCCGATGCCGGGCAAAGCTGCTTACGACGGGAACGAGTACGCGGAACAATATTGTGGAATTTGCGCCGCAGCTGGAGCTGCTTTACAACAACTCGTTCAATATGATTTCATGGGTGCCTTACATATACAGCACCGAACGAGACGGCGATATGACGACAAAGAGCAATCCGTATTATGGCGCACCAATTCCAGCGTACCGAAAGGGCTATGCACTGTTCTCTGCGTCTCACCTGCCGGAGAAAATCACGGTGTTCGGCGTCGGGCAGTGGACGCAGGATATCTACAATGCAGAGGTGCTGCGTGACATTCTGGACAAAACGGTTATTACCCGTTCCTTCAGGGAGATCGTTGGGCGGGAGATCCGGCGGCTCCATCAGGTTCCGATTCCGTTTACCGAGGCGGAACGGGATGTGTGCAAAAAGGCAATCGAAGAATTCAATCAGTTGCGGGCAAACTATTTTACGACGACGGGGAATTCCAGAAAAGACGCGATGATGCGGCTGATTCAGCAAATTACGCTCCTGCTTCGGATCAGCGCTGCACCCAATACGCTGATAGAGTATGTGGGCGACCTGCCCGGAAAGCTGAGAAAAACCACCGAAATGATTGCACGATGGGATCAGGAAATCGTCGCAGTCGGTGTGCGCCACACGGTAATTCTAAACGCCTATGCGGACGCGATCCGAAAAGCCATGCCGGACCGCCCCTTGTTTCTGGTAACAGGCGCGACGACAAGCTTTGCCAAACGGCGTGCGCTGCGAAAAACGCTCCGGGAGAGCAAAAACGGAATCCTGCTTTGCACACAGCAGAGCCTTCCAAGCTCTGTCAACTTCGAGTTTGTGAATAAGATCATCATTCCGGAGCTGCATTATAACAATGCGCAGATGAGCCAGTTTTATATGCGATTCGTTCGCTATACCTCAACCGAATGGAAGGACATCTACTTTCTGACTTATGAGGACAGTATTGAGGCCAACCTGATGCAAATGGTGTTGGCAAAGGAGCGGATCAATCTGTTCATGCAAGGTGCAGACACGGATCTGGACGAGGTTTACAAAAAATTTGGAGTCGATTACAATTTGCAGGCGCAGCTTCTCAGCCGTGAAACGGACAAGGACGGCCGGATGCGGATTCGCTGGGGGCAGCAGCAAATTGCCTAAGCGCTTTTTACAATACTGGCATTCAAAAAATGTGCAGTTCTCAAACGAGGACTGCACATTTCGTATATAAGCATACCAGAATAGAATCTTTCTCAGCGCATAGAAAAAATTTGCCGATAAGAACGAATAAAATCAGGTCTTTCAATAGAAAAAGCCGCTTGATTTCTCTTGGAAACCAAGCGGCTGTGTTAGAATATTTGCTTTTAGGAAGCGAAATCAGATCATCCACACAGGGACGATATATGTGCTGCTGTCGATTGCGCTTAATGTCTCCCGAAGACAGATAATTGCGCCGGTTCCTCTCGGCACGGAGGCCTTGTCGAGCAGCTTGAAAGCCCCCGTAACTTGTGTGGGCGGGTTGATGCTTTTTTTGATCTCTATGGGATGCAGTTGACCGTCGCTCTCCATAATCAAATCGATCTCATTGCTGTTCTTGTCCCGGTAATAATGCAGCAGACAATCCTTGGCGCTGTTGCTGTAGGTCTTCATAATTTCCGATACAACATAGTTTTCTAAGATAGCTCCGTTGATCGCCCCGTTCATCAGAATTTCAGGGCTTGAGTACCGGGTCAGATAGCAGACAAGGCCTGTATCGAAGAAATACATCTTCGGGGTTTTGATTGTCCGCTTCAGAAGATTGTTGGAGTAGGGGTGCAGGAAGAACACGATCCCGGATTTTTCAAGCTCCTTCATCCAGCGCTTTGCAGTATCATCACTGACGCCCACATCCCCAGCAATGTCATGCAGGTTCAGCATCTGACCGCTTCTGCAGGCGGCAGCACGAATGAAATCGGCAAACATCACCTTATCCACACCGGGAATATCAGTGGATACATCGCGGTCAATATAGGTCTGAATATAGCTGCTGTAAAAGACATCACGGTCTTTATATTTGCCGCTCCTGTGACCGGGAAGCGCACCGTCCCAAATCCTTTGATAGATCTCATTCGGTGTGGCTGGGGAAAGCAAAGCCTTGCGCTTCTGCAATTCGTCAAGCTCCAACGAAAAGGGTGAAACCTCCATTGCGCCGCAAAGCTCCGACTGTGACAGTGCCGACATATAAAGAATGGCGGTTCTTCCAGCCAGCGACTCCTGTGCCAACTCCATCAGGCGATACGCCTGAGAACCGGTCAGCCAATAGGAGCCGGGAGCAGCGCCGTTATCCACAGCGATCTTGATATACGAAAACAGCTCCGGTGCATACTGAACCTCATCGATGAGAACCGGCGTGGGATGCAGCTTCAAAAACATGGCAGGATCGGTTTTGGCAAGTCTGCGCTCCTCCAAATCGTCCAGCGAAACCTCGGCACGTGCCGTTCCCTCCATCAGATGCCGCAGCATGGTGGATTTTCCGACCTGACGCGGGCCGGTCAGCAGCACACAGGCGTACTCCTCATTGATTGCAATAAACTTCTTTTCAAGCTGTCTCTCAATATACATTGCTCCGCCTCCTTTGGGCCAAAATACGATGCGCCTATATTTTAGCCCAAACGCAGTGGGAAGTCAATAGATTTAAGGCTAAAATACGATACACTTATATTTTGGCCTGCGCAGGCAGCGATTATGCGTATCCGCAGCAGGCTTAACCTTGTCCTCGCAGAATATAAAGCACACCTGCCCTTCGATTACAGTCTAACAGAACCAAAAGGCAGGTGCGAGTGTGTGAATTTCCGAATCGCGCGGCCAGTGCGATGGATCGCGAGTTATAGATCTGTGATTTACTTTCACTTCTACAGGAATAATCTGTTCGCCTGTATACACTGCTCTGCGTTTGGTCGCTTTTCAATACAGCGTCCACCAGTAGTCAAATAAGCGGCGATAGAAGTTCCCTTTCGCCGGAGCGTTCCGGCAGCTGCGGATCCGTCGGCTGGTTTCTCGCTTGATCCATCTTTGACAGTTGCTGTTCTTGGGATATTTGATGTACTTGCCTGTGTGCCGCAGCGTCTTGCCGTCAAAGCCCCAGTCGATATATCCGCGATGCGGAGCATAGCCGCCATAGTTTATAATGTGCAGCAGCCTGTCGCCTTTTTGAATATCTCGAACGCGGCGCAGTCTGCGACGGCCTTTGCTTCGCAGATGCGCTTCGGATAATTCATTCTCCGTGAGCTTGGCAATCTTCTCGTTTAATGCGGTTTCGGTCATAAGTCCTCCCACTCGGCACGGCACGTGTCACGGGCGATATCCCGTACCAACTCCCGCGCCGCTTGCTGTGAAATTCCTTCTGCGCCCGCTTGCTCTGCTTCTTCAGCGGTACCGTATTGATCACACT
>ERZ857801.430-NODE-430-length-58547-cov-4.484066_pt1 | contig 58547 bp, 44 predicted proteins | sample MGYA00519762_ERZ857801 | MGnify/ENA primary metagenome ERZ857801 (study PRJEB31778, sample SAMEA3449368) | human gut metagenome | biome: human gut; feature: human-associated habitat; material: faeces | place: United Kingdom | collected 2010/2012 ...
GTTACTATGCGTTCTTTCCGCAGCACTTTTTATACTTCTTGCCGCTGCCGCACGGGCAGGGATCGTTGCGTCCTACCTTTTTCTCCACATGCACGGGCGAAGGCTTGCCCCGGTCGGCTTGTCCGGCTGCTGCCGCGGCCTCCGAGCGCAGAGTCTGCATGCGCGACATGTCGGTCTTGGGCTGCTGGACGGGCGGCTGCTGGCGCATGGCGCTCTCCGGATTTTCTTTGACCGGGATGAATGCCTTGAACAGCGTCGAGAGCACTTCGCGGTTGCCCTTGTCGAGCATCTTGCTGAATAGGTTGTACGACTCGAACTTATAGATCAGCAGCGGGTCTTTCTGCTCGTAGGAGGCGTTCTGCACGCTTTGGCGCAGATCGTCCATTTCGCGCAGGTGCTCTTTCCAGTTCTCGTCGATGGTGAGCAGCATGACGATCTTGCTGAAGCTCTTGTACACCTCCTTGCTCTGGCTTTCATAGGCTTTCTTCAGATTCACCGGAATCTGAAATACGCGGCGCCCGTCCGAGACAGGCACGTAAATATTCTCGTATTGGGCGGCGTGCTGCTCGTATACGTTTTTGATAACGGGATTGGCCGTCGCCGCGACTGCGCTCATACGGCGGGCGTAAGCCTCCTGAAAGTCCTTGACGAGCATGCCGACGAGCACTTCTTTTTTCACTCCGGTGAACTCGTTCTGGTCGAACGACGGCTGGACGGCCACCTGGCGGATCAGCTCGAACTTGAAGTCTTCGTAGTCGGTGTCGTTGTCGTAATAAGTGTCGACGAACGTTTCTGCGAAATCGACCATGATATTGTTCAGGTCGACCTCGATCCGCTCGCCGTAGAGCGCATGGCGCCGACGGGTATATATCACCTCGCGCTGGGAGTTCATCACGTCATCGTATTCGAGCAGCCGCTTGCGGATGCCGAAGTTGTTTTCCTCGACCTTGCGCTGCGCGCGTTCGATCGCCTTGGACATCATGCCGGCCTGAATGACTTCTCCCTCCTTGAGACCCATGCGGTCCATCAGACGGGCGATCCTTTCCGAGCCGAACAGCCGCATCAGGTTGTCCTCGAGCGATACGAAGAACTGCGACGAGCCCGGGTCGCCCTGACGGCCCGCGCGGCCCCGGAGCTGACGGTCGACGCGCCGCGACTCGTGGCGCTCGGTGCCGATGATCGCCAGACCGCCGGCGGCCTTCACCTCGTCCGACAGCTTGATGTCGGTTCCTCGTCCGGCCATGTTCGTCGCGATGGTGACCTGCGCCCGCTTGCCGGCTTCGGCCACGATCTGGGCCTCCTGCTGGTGCTGCTTGGCGTTCAGTACGTTATGCTTGATTCCGCGTAGCTTCAGCATGCGGCTGAGCAGTTCCGAAATTTCGACCGAGGTCGTGCCGACCAGCACCGGCCGACCCTGCTCGACCAGTTCGACGATCTGGTCGATGACGGCGGCGTACTTCTCCCGCTTGGTCCGGTAGATCAGGTCGTCACGGTCGTCCCGGATGACCGGGCGGTTCGTCGGAATGACGATCACGTCGAGTTTGTAAATATTCCAGAACTCGCTGGCTTCCGTTTCGGCCGTACCGGTCATGCCGGCCAGCTTGTGGTACATGCGGAAATAGTTCTGCAGCGTGATCGTGGCGAAGGTCTGCGTAGCGGCTTCGACTTTCACCCGCTCTTTGGCCTCGATAGCCTGATGCAGTCCGTCCGAGTAGCGGCGGCCCTCCATGATACGGCCCGTTTGCTCGTCGACGATCTTGATTTTATTGTCGATGATGACATACTCGACGTCCTTCTCGAACATGCTGTACGCCTTGAGCAACTGGTTGACCGTATGCAGCCGCTCCGACTTGATCGCGTAGTCGTTCAGCGCCTCGTCCTTCTTGGCGGCCTTCTCCTCGGCGCTCATGTCGCTTTTCTCGATATCGGCCACGATCGACCCCATGTCGGGCAGCACGAAGAACTTTTCTTCGTTGACGTTTTTGGAAAGCACTTCCTGCCCCTTGTCCTGCAGTTCGACCGAGTTCAGCTTCTCGTCGATGACGAAGTAGAGATCGTCGACGATTTCGGGCATTCGCCGGTTGTTGTCCTGCATGTAGATGTTCTCGGTCTTCTGCATCAGCGACTTGATTCCCGGCTCGCTCAGGTATTTGATCAGCGGCTTATATTTCGGAAGTCCCTTATGCGCGCGGTAGAGCAGGATGCCGCCCTGCTCGTTCTTGCCTTCGGCGATCAGCTTCTTCGCGTCGGCGACCAGTTGGGTCACCAGATTGCGCTGCAAGTTGAACAGATTCTCGACGGCTCCCCGGTACTGCTCGAACATCTGGTCGTCGCCTTTGGGGACGGGACCGGAAATAATCAGCGGAGTCCGGGCGTCGTCGATCAGCACCGAGTCGACCTCGTCGACGATCGCGTAGTGATGCTTGCGCTGCACGAGATCCTCCGGCGAGTTCGACATATTGTCGCGCAGGTAGTCGAAACCGAATTCGTTGTTCGTGCCGAACGTGATGTCGGCCATGTAGGCCTTGCGCCGGGCCGGCGAGTTGGGCTGGTGCCGGTCGATGCAGTCGACCGACAGTCCGTGAAATTCGTAGAGGGGCCCCATCCATTCCGAGTCGCGCCGGGCCAGATAGTCGTTGACCGTCACGACGTGGACGCCCTTGCCCGCCAACGCGTTCAGGAAGACCGGAAGCGTCGCGACGAGCGTCTTGCCCTCGCCGGTCGCCATCTCGGCTATGTTGCCCTTGTGCAGTACGACGCCGCCGAAAAGCTGGCAGTCGTAGTGCACCATGTCCCATGTGATCTTGTTGCCTCCGGCCGTCCACGTGTTGCTGTACACGGCCCGATCGCCGTCGATGCGGACGAAATCCTTCGATGCGGCCAGCTCGCGGTCGAAGTCGGTGGCCGTCACGACGATTTCGCTGTTTTCCTTGAAGCGCCGCGCCGTATCTTTCACGATCGCGAAGGCCTCGGGAAGAATCTCCTCGAGCTTCTCTTCGATCTTTTTGTCGATCGTCTCGGTCAGCGAGTCGATCTGCTTCGAAATGCGTTCCTTGTCTTCGAGCGAAGTATCGAGGTTCTCCAGTTGCGCTTTCAGATCGGCGATCTGCTGCTCGTCCTCGCGGATATGGTCGGCGACGGCCGCTTTGAGCGCGGCGCTGCGCGCACGTAGCTCGTCGTTGGAAAGTTGCTCGATGGACGGATATATGGCGAGGATTTTTTCTACATAGGGAGCGATCAGCTTGCGGTCCTTCTCACTTTTGGTTCCGAACATCAGCTTGATCAGGCTTGCTACTAAATTCATGTATCGTAATATTTAATGTTTAGAAAATGAACGCGTAAATTTAGTGTTTTTTATTGACAACACAGCATCTTCCTGCCTATATTGCATGCGGCGCAGCGTTTTTTCTCGCAGTATTCTTTCGACAATTGCAGCAGCCCTTGCGTGAAAAAAGCGCTTTCCGCCTCGACGCCTCTTGACTTCCAGCCTCTTATGTAGACGTTGTTTTCCGGCTTGGTTTTTTCCAGCAGCTCGACGGCCGCTTCCTTCAGTTCCTCCTCCGAGGTGACGTGGCCGTAGGTGAACATCATCGGGGCTACCAAATTGATCGTCAGATTGTCGAGCATCATGTCGCCGAACGACTTGACGCTGTACCGGCTGCGCCGTCCGGGCAGATAATGGGTGGTCCAGTACTCCGACGCCTGCACCGAAAGGACCTCTCTCACTTGTTCCGGCGTGCGGCAGCCGAGCAGTCGGGAGAACATGAACTCCTGCGAGCAGAGCAGGGCGGCCAGCTCGACGATCCGCAGCAGCGGGGCGTGATGCGGATTGTGACTGCCGAGATTCCATTCCCTGCGGTGCATCGGCGCGATCTCGAACCGATGGGACAAATGGCGGAATTCCTGCTGTAGCATGGCCGTGTAGCGGTCGGGAAACTCGATCGGCTGCAATAGGCCGGCGCCTCCCAGCAGCAGGGCCTCGACCGACGCGACGGACTCGCGCACTTTGCACAGGTCCGTATAGCGTACCGTTCGCGCCAGCTTCATGTAAGGCTCGCGGTTCGATCCGGCGCCCATCGTGCGGAACAGCATGACGTAGAACGTTTCGTTCCAGTCGTTGCCCGTTTCGCGGTAGAGGCTCAGAAAGTCGTTGTACTTTCGTTCGAGACGCTCGACCGTCAGCTCGGTCAGCAGTCCGTACAGCTTGACTTCCGGCATTTGCGCCAGCGTCTGGCCGCAACGGTAGGATTCGCTTCCCTCGAGCAGGCCGAGATACCGCTCTTGCAGTTCGCGGGGGCAACTCATCGTGACGGTAGGCACGACCGATCCGTCCGTCCGGCAGACGACCGCGTCGTCGTGTGCCACGACATGCAGGATGCAGCGGTCGTATTTGCTGTCGATGTGGTGCAGGTGCTTGCGCCAGTCCGAAGCGCGCTCGTGGATCGCAACGGGACCGCTGATTTCCGTTCCCTCGAGGGCGATCCGTGCATTCACCGCGTCGATGCCGTCTTCCGGACCGGCCGACCCGGGGTCGATCACTTCGATTCCGGGCGGATCGAGCCGGGTGTACAGACCGTGTGTCCACACAAGTCGCAAAAAGGCTTCGTTCGGGCTGACGGGCATATCGGGCGATTTTGGGGGTGAAAGGGCTACATCAGGCCCAGATCGAGCAGCGTCTCTTCCGACATCATGCTGCGGTCCCAAGGCGGGTCGAACGTCAGCGTGACGTTGACCGACGTGACGCCCTTGACCTTGCCCACCTGCTCGTGAATCTGCTCGAGCAACTGGTCGGCCATCGGACAGTTCGGAGCCGTCAGCGTCATGCGGATATTGGCCTCTCCGCCGGGTTCGACGTCTATTTCGTAGATCAGTCCCAGATCGTACACGTTGACCGGAATTTCCGGGTCGTATATGTTTTTCAGCGTCAGGACGATGTCCTGCTCGATGCGCATAATGTCCTCCGGTGTCGTCATGGCGGATCGTCTACTGTTTGTTTTGGTACGCCAGCGCGTACAGTTTCATCTGCTTGATCATCGCGAGCAATCCGTTGGCCCGGGTGGGCGAGAGGTTCTCCCTGAGCCCGATCCGGTCGATGAAATAGAGGTCCGAGCCGACGATCTCCTGCGGCGTGCGGCCGCTGAGCACGCGGATCAGCAACGCGATGATCCCTTTGGTGATGATCGCGTCGCTGTCGGCCGTAAAGTAAATCTTGCCGTCGCGCAGCTCGGCGTCGACCCATACGCGCGACTGGCATCCCCGGATCAGGAACTGCTCGTTTCTGTGCTCCTCGCCGATTGCCGGCAGCGAGCCGCTCAGTTCGATCAGGTACTCGTATTTGTCGAGCCACTCGTCGAAGACCGAGAACTCGCCGATGATTTCGTCTTGTGCTTCGTTGATAGTCATCGCTTATTTTCGTTAGGAACCGCTTCGTCCAGAATTGCGCCCGTGGCGGCGTTCGGGACGGTGATTCGCATGATATGTGCCAGAGTCGGGGCCAGCGAGCTGACCGTCACGTCGCGCTCGACGGTGGCTGCCGGAACGGATCCGCCCAGAAGCATCATCGGAACGTGCGTGTCGTATTCGTACAGCGAGCCCGACAGCGATACGATGCCCGTGCGCTGTTCGATCCAGCCCGGCATCAGGTTGATCGTCACGTCGCCCGAGCGTTTCGGGTAGAAGCCGTTCTGCATCTTTTCGCCGTATCCTTTGCCGAAATAGCCGCTCTGCATATCGGTCGACGTGAGCGCGCCCGATACGCCGCGGAACTGAAGCGCGAAGGCTGCCGCACGGGTCTGTACCTCGGCCAGATCGAATCCGTATTTGTAGATCAGCTCGCGGTTCAGATAAAGCTGTCGGTCGCGGTAGCCGAGCACCCACTCGCCCGGCTCGTACTGCGCGCTGAGAAAGCCGTTCATGATGATCTTGAACTGCTCGGCGTTGAACAGTCCCATCGGGATACGGCTCTGTTCGCGGAACGTGTCGCTGCTCCCGTGGTCCGAGGTCAGAGCGATCACGACTTCTCCCGGCTCGAACTGGGCTTGGATGAAAGTGACCAGCTCGCCGATCTCGCGGTCGAGCTTATAATACATGTCCTCGACTTCGATCGAGCGGGGGCCGAAGCGTTCGCAGATCAGGCGCGGCGTATCGTAGCAGATCGTCAGCAGGTCGGTGTGGTTGTCCTTGCCCAGTTCTTCCTGCACGATCGTCTCGCGGGCGAAGCTGCTGACCAGCGTATTGCCTGCGGGCATGTATTGCAGCATGGCGTAGTCCGTCCGAGGATCGTCCTTTTTGAATATCCTGACGATGCCGCGCAGAAAGTTTCCGATGCCCGATTGGGTGTCGGGAATGAAGCTGAGCACGGTGGTGTCGGTGTTCCTGTACGACTCGAACGACTTGTCGGGTGTCCATTCCCGATCGAGCAGCGTCGAAGCGAAAGCCGTCTCGTTGTATTTTTTGACCCAGTAGGGCAATTTTTCGAAATAATAACTGCTCGATACCCATGTGCCGTGTCCCGTGTTCATCCAGTAGACGTCCGACGACGGCCCTCCGCAAACGATAGCCGAATAGGGATCGGCAGCCAGCGCGATCGATTTCGATTTCGGGTCGCTTTCCTTGAGCCGGTCGCCCAGCGTGGCGGCGGTCAGGTTCAGAGCCGAGTAGCGGCCCTCGCCGTCTTCGCACTCGAGTCCCGTCGCGCGGCTGTCCGCGATCAGATTGACGCTGTCGCCCGTCGTGAAATTATACCAACTTTCCGCGATCACGCCGTGACCCGACGGGGGAGTCCCCGTGACGATCGTAGCCAGCCCGGCTACGGTATTGGTCTGCATATAGCTGTGGCGGGCGTTCGTGAAGTTAGTTCCCTTCTCCATGAAAGCGCGGAATCCATTGTCGCAGAAATTGTCGCGGAAACGGTCCAGATAGTCGTAACGCATTTGGCTCACGACGATTTGGACGACCAGCCGGGGCTTGATCGCTTGCTGGGCGCGCGCTTCTTGACAGCCGATCCATGCAGCGGCGCAGATTATCAGGTATTTGAAAGGTTTCATCGGGTGTGGTTCGTTTGACTGCAAAGGTATGAAAAGTTTTGGATATTGCGCCTCTTCGTTCTTCGCGGAACGGACTACGGGCGGAATAGCCGGAAAATGCTATGCCGCACGCTGCTCGTCGTCCGTATTTCGGCGCATGCGCCGCCGGACCCGGTACAACATGTAGCGCTTGCGCAGGTGGAACCCGTAAAAGAGCCACAGCGGCACGATCAGCGCCAAGCCGAGCAACAGCGAATAGGAACCGAGCAGATAGACCAGCAACTGGACGGTGCACAGACTCAGCACCAGGCCCGTAGCGCTCAGCGCGGCGCCGGCCTTGTAGCCCGTCTTGAAAGCCAGTCCGCACGACTTGCACCGGAAGATTCCTTCGATGCCGGCGATCCAAAACAACGGGATGCGTACGGCAGAGCCGCATCGGGGGCAAGCGATCGTCCGTCGTTCGTTCAGCGTGGCGCTCATGATTCGAAAAATTTGATTTCCTCGCTGAAATCCAAATCAGGATACTGTCGCTGCAGCGCCCGGGCTTCCTCGGCCTGCCGGTTTCGGAATCGGCGATGGGCCTCGCCCGACGGGTCGAACGGACGGTGCTCCATGGCTCGGTGCAGTGCCTCGGCCCGGTCGAAAAGCCTGTCGTCCCGCTCGTCGAGGACGTTTCGGCGGAATATCTCCCAAATGTATTCGATGGCCGTTTCGGACGGATGCACCATGTCCCGCTCATAGAAACGATAGTCGCGCAGGTCGTCCATCAGGATTTCGTAAGCCGGGAAGTAGCGGCAGTCGGGCAGACTTTCCGTCAGCGCGTGCGCGGCCAGAATCAGCGTCGACTTGCTCAGCGTGTTCTCGGTCGCTCCGTCGCCCAGATGACGTACCGGACTGACGGTGAGGATCGTTTTTCTGCCGGGCAGGAACCGGGTGATCGCTTCGCCGAGGGTTTCGACGATTTCGCTTGCGCTCATTCTCCGACGACGGAACATCGCTGCGGGCAGTTTGTGGCAATTCGCCACGATCCGGCCCGTGTCGCGCAGTTCGTATACCCAGGCCGTGCCCAGCGTGAGAATGGCGTAGTCGGCCGTGCGGAGCGCTTCGGCGCCGGTTTCGAGAGCCTCGTTGATCCGGCGTAGCGTCTGTTTGCAGTCGCTTCCGTCGAATGCGCCATGATGATCGAAGCTGATCCACCTCTCCTCGTATCGTGTCAGATCGCCCGCATCGTAGGATCGGCGCTCCTCGAGCCGTTTCAGCGTGGCGGCGATCGAGGCCGGATTGAACAGCGTTCCGAACGGGTTGACCGTGACGGGCAGCTTATGGTTCCGCATGATCCGCCCGATTCGGTCGGCGAAGCACGACCCGACCAGCAGCCCTTTGTGCGAGAGGCCGATGCGGAAGCCGAAAGGCGCGATATGGACTGGCGTGCGGAATTCCATGCGTGTGCGGTTGCGTCTACAAAGATAGCAAAAGGGCTTTAAAATTGGAAATTCGCTACTTTCTCGGGACTTTTCATTACTTTTACCCGAAATTACCGAAACCGAATACGCATGCTGCTCTTTCCGAACTGTAAGATCAATATCGGGCTGCGCGTCGTAGCGCGTCGTGCGGACGGTTATCACGACATCGAGACCTTGATGGTCCCCGTGCGGGGGCTTTGCGATATCGTCGAGATCGTGCACGCTCCCGGCGACGGAGCCGAGTTCGTCTCCTCGGGGCTCGCCGTCGATTGTCCTCCCGAGAAAAATCTTTGCCTGCGCGCTTATCGTGCGCTGCACGAGCGCTTTCCGATAGGGGGCGTACGCATCCATTTGCACAAGATCGTGCCCATGGGAGCCGGTTTGGGCGGGGGGTCGGCCGACGCCGCTTTCGTAGTCAAGGGACTATCCGAACTGTTCGGCCTGAACCTTAGCCGAAAGTGCATGGAGGAGCTTTGTGCCGGCATAGGCAGCGATACGGCTTTCTTTGTCGCGAACCGTCCGGCTTTGGCCACCGGTCGCGGAGAGATTCTCGAACCGGTCGATTTCTCGTTGAGAGGGAAGCGCTTGCTGATCGTGAAGCCGGCCGAGTCCGTCTCGACGGCCGAGGCTTATGCCGGTATCGCGCCGCGCCGTATGGACCGTCCGTTGCTCGAGTGTCTGAACGCTCCTGTCGACCGGTGGCGGGAGACGGTGCGCAACGATTTCGAGCCTGTCGTGTTCCGCGCTCATCCGCAGCTGGAGCGGCTCCGCAACGAGATGTATCGCCGGGGAGCCGTCTATGCTTCGATGACCGGTTCCGGAGCGGCCGTATACGGAATATTCGACGGCGGCGCCCCGATCGATTCCGATTTCGGAAATGTGTTTGTCTATCAGGAAGATATGGTCTGATTGCCCGTCGGGTCGGTCGGGCGGATTTCCGAATTTGGCAAAAAAAGCGTAAATTCGCGCTGGGTTATGTATTTACAGCGTTCGAAACATAACACGAATTACTAACTAACCAAATTTACTTTATGTCAGTAGAGGATCAGAAAGTTCTCGAACTCGAGCAACGAAAGGAGAAGATCTATTTCGGCGGAGGGACCAAGGCCATCGAGAAGCAGAAGGCCATGGGCAAGATGACCGCGCGCGAGCGTATTATCGCGCTGCTCGACGAGGGCTCGTTCCACGAATACGATATGTTCGTGGAGCATGACGGCCGCGATTTCGGAATGCAGGACAAGTCGCTTCCGGGAGACGGCGTCATCATCGGCACGGGCATGATCTGCGGTCAGCCCATCGCTATCTTCGCACAGGACTTTACCGTGGCCGGCGGCTCGCTCGGCTTCATGCACGCCCGTAAAATCACGAAGATCATGGACTATGCGCTGAACATGCGCATTCCGCTGATCGGGATCAACGACTCGGGCGGAGCCCGCATTCAGGAAGGGGTCAACGCGCTGGCGGGCTACGGCGAGATTTTCTTCCGCAACACGCTTTCGAGCGGCGTGATCCCTCAGATTTCGGTGATTCTGGGTCCCTGCGCCGGCGGGGCCGTCTATTCTCCCGCCTTGACCGACTTCGTGTTCGTCGTCGAGAACATATCGAAAATGTTCATCACGGGGCCCGAGGTCATCAAGACCGTGCTCGGCGAGGAGATCTCGATGGAGGAGCTGGGCGGCGCCCGGGTACACAGCGAGATGACCGGCAACGCGCATTTCTTCGCTCAGAGCGAGGACGAGTGCTTCGTGCAGATCCGCAAGCTGATCTCGATGATTCCGATGAACAATACGACCAAGGCCGAGAAGATCGCTCCGGCGGCTCCGCTGCCTCAGTACGACATCACGTCGATCGTTCCGAGCGATCCGACCGTGCCCTACGACGTGCGCGACGTAATCAAGGCGCTGGTTGACGAGAGCGAGTTCCTCGAGGTGATGGAGCTGTTCGCTGCCAACATCGTCGTCGGCTTCGGCCGCATCGCGGGCGAGACGGTCGGCTTCATCGCCAACCAGCCGCTGGTGATGGCCGGCGTGCTCGACTGCGACTCGTCGGACAAGGCCGCGCGCTTTATCCGCTTCTGCGACTGTTTCAACATTCCGATCGTCACGCTCGAGGACCTGCCGGGCTATCTGCCGGGCGTCGATCAGGAGCATGCCGGCGTGATCCGTCACGGAGCCAAGATGCTGTACGCTTACAGCGAGGCGACCGTTCCGTCGATCACCGTCGTGCTGCGCAAGGCTTACGGCGGAGGATACATCGCCATGGGATCGCGCCATCTGCGTGCCGATTTCGTGTTCGCTTGGCCTTTGGCCGAGATTGCCGTGATGGGGCCCGAAGGCGCTGCCAACATCATCTTCAAGAAGGACATCGTCGGAGCCGAGAATCCGGCCGAGATGCGCAAGCTGAAGATTCAGGAGTACAAGGAGAAGTTCGCCAACCCGTATGTTGCGGCGGCCAAGGGCTACATCGATTCGGTGATCGCTCCCGCCGAGACGCGCATGTTCATCGAGCACGCGCTGAAGGTATCGGCTCACAAGAATCGCTCGCAGCCGAGCAAAAAGCACGGCAATCCTCCGTTCTAATCCGGCGCAGACTATGGAAAAAAAGCATTACGATACGTTGGAAACCATGCACGGGACGTTCCAGACCACGCTTACGAAAAAGCATCTGGAGCGCAAGCCGTGGCAACCCGAGAACCCGAAGCACATCAAATCCTCGATTCCGGGTACGATCGTCGAAGTGTGCGTCAAGGAGGGGCAGAAGGTCGAGGCCGGCGATATGCTGGTCGTCTTCAAGGCGATGAAGATGCACAACAATATTCGCGCGCCCTTTGCCGGCACGGTCAAGAAAGTCGACGTGAAGGAAGGGGACAATATTCCCAATCATGCGCTGATGATCGAGATGGAGTAGTTCCGTCCGAGATCGGTAAAAATAGCAGGGACGAATTCTCGAATTCGTCCCTGCTATTTTATTTCCGTCGGTTTTCTGCATTCGGCCGATTTTCTCTCGGTTTTCTGGACGAGAGGGCGACGAATCCGTCGTGTTTCCGAAACGGAGGACTCGGGTTCGCTTGATTTCATAGCATGAACAGAAACGGCGGCAAAAACGCATTCCATGCGTTCGTCGTACAGCAGATGCAATGCGTTCCGGGGGATCCGCCGCTTGCGGAATTTGCTTCGGGAAAAGCGCATGGCTGCTTCCCGATCCGGGGCCGTCACGGTTTCCCGTTCCAGATTTCCCATGCCCGTTCGGCTTGCCCGACGAGCATGTCGTAGCCGTTGCGCGTTGCGGCGCCCCGTTCGGCTCCCCTCCGCAGAAATTCCGTGAGCGGCGGATTGTAGACCAGATCGAACAGAAAGTGTCCGGGGCCGATTCCCTCGTAAGGAATGGGCGGGTATCCTTCCGTGGCTGGGTAGGTTCCCAGCGGCGTCGCGTTGACGATCAGCCGGCGGTCCGACACCGCATCCGCAGTCAGGGTTCCGTACGTGAAACGGCACTTGTTGCTGTCGCGCGACACGCTGTCGAACGGAATGCCGAGCTCTCCGAGCACATAACCGACCGCCTTCGAGGCTCCGCCGGTTCCGAGCACGAGCGCCCGCTCCGGTCGGGCTCCGCCGAGCAGCGAGAGCAGCGAGCGGCGGAATCCGAAAGCGTCCGTGTTGTAGCCTACCGGCCCGTCAGGGCCGAGCCGCACGCAGTTGACCGCTCCGATGGCCCGGGCCTCGTCGCTCAGGGCGCTCAGATAGGGTATGATTTGCTGCTTGTATGGAATCGTCACGTTGAATCCCTGCAGTTCCGGTCGACTCAGCAATCGGCTCACCTCTTCGATCGACTCGATCGGAAAATTGCGGTACTCGCAATCGGCGATTCCCTCCCGGTCGAATTTCTCCGTGAAGTAGCGCCGGGAAAACGAATGTCCGAGCGGGAAGCCTATCAGTCCGTACAGTTTCAAGGTCAGAAAGCGTATTTGATGGCGAAGAAGCCGCCTACCAGCAATACGGTGAAACCTATGGCCAGCAGGTTGAAATACTTGTCGATGAACGTCTTGATCGGTGCGCCGTATTTCCAGATCAGCCAGCTTATCAGCACGAAGCGCAGCCCCCGGCTGACGATCGACGCGAATACGAACATCGGCAGATCGAGCCTGAACACGCCGGCCGTGATCGTAATCAGCTTGTAGGGAATAGGCGAGAACCCGGCCGTGAACACGACCCAAAAGTTGTATTCGTTGTACAGGTTGCTGATCTTATCGTATTCGGCATGCGTGAATCCCGGAATGATGCGGAAGAAAAAATCGGCTATCGCGGTGAATTCGCCCGACGGGGTTTGCCAGAGAAAATAGCCGATCGCATAGCCGGCGACCGCTCCGAGCAGCGATCCGACCGTGCAGATCGCCGCATAGCGGAAAGCCTTGGCCGCGCAGCCGAGGCACAGGGCGATCAGCAGCACGTCGGGAGGGATCGGAAAAAAACTCGATTCGGCGAAGGCCAGCAGGAACAGCGCCAAGGCGCCCCAACGGCTTTCCGACCAGCCGAGTATCCAGTTGTAGAGTCTTTTCAGAGGGTTCATGCAGGATAAAACGTTGTTTTGCCAGCGGCAAGTTTACCAATAATTTTTCAAACGGCGGAATCCGTGACCGCAAATATGCGATTCGGCCGGAATTCTTCCGGCTCGTCCGCCGGTCCGGCGGATGGCGGGCACGTAACGGCGTGAGTCATGACGACGTTTCTGGTGCGGCGTCTCGGTCAATCCGTTTCCCCGTCCTTCCCTGAAGTGCCCGTTTGAAATTATGTACTTCCATGTCGTACGTTTGTACTTAGCTAATTAATTGAATTGTTTTTACAGTGTCAAGCATGTTCGCCATCCCCGATTATATTATTGGGCCGCGGCATGCGGCCGCATGTTCGCATCCGGTTAGGCCTGCCGTGAACTCTCTCGTCGGAGGAGGCATACGGGGAACCCGGAAATATTAGGGGAACAGACTCGAAAGCTGGTACGGTAAATAGAATAGGGCTCCGTTTTTTGCACATTCGGGACATGCTGCGGTACGGCCTTTCGTGCGGGTCGCAACCCTGCGTGCATCGAGAACTTTGTCCCGGCGTCCGCGTGCACATATTTTCGTCGGTCGGGAACCCGGTTCCGTTGCCTTTATGGCTGAAATGAGCGGGACGGTCTATCCGCTGCCCGCCAGAATGCCGCCGCCCAGCACGATGTCCCGTTCGTAGAAGACGACTGGTTGTCCGGGCGCAGGCGCCCATGCCGGATACTCGAGCTCGACATGCAGTCGGTCGCGCTCGGGACGGACACGTGCGAATCCGTCCGGATTGCGGCCGATGCCCCGGATCACGACGCGTAGCTCCCGGGAGCGGCAGAGCCGTTCCATGTCCGGAACGTTCCATGCGCGGATTGTCAGACGGCGCCGCCGCAATTCCTCGTCTTCGCCTGCGATCAGCCTGTTCCGGTCGGCGTCGATGGCCACGACGGCCAGCGAAGGGGGGAGGCCCAATCCGCGCTTCTGTCCGACCGTATAGAACGCGTACCCGTCGTGCGTGCCGATTCTTTTTCCGTTCCGGTCGACGATTTCTCCCGGCCGGATTCCGTTCGGCGCTCGTCGTCTCAGGAATTCGCGGTAGTTTTCCCCTCGCAGGAAACAGATTCCCATGCTCTCGGGCGATTTCAGCCCGGCAGGAAGTCTCTCTCCGGCTTTGCGTTTCAGCGTTTCTCCCATCGGGGCGATCGCCCGCTCGAGGCAGGATTGCGAGACGCCCCAAAGGTAATAGGATTGATCCTTGGCCGGATCGGCCGCCTGGCGCACGAACACTTTGCCGTACTGTCTCGACAGGCGAAAATAATGGCCTGTGGCGATACGTCCGATTCCTCGTTCGATCGAGACGTCGCGCAGCGTGTTCCACTTGATGCGGGAGTTGCATTCCGTACAGGGGGCCGGCGTTTCTCCGGTCAGGTAGCCGCTTGCGAAATAGTCCACGACCTGCCGGGTGAAGGAAGTCCGCACGTCGGCCGTAAGAAGCGGCGTATCCAGTGCTTCGGCGGCCCTCCGGGCCCGAGCCAGCAGGGAACGGTCGCCGGTCATGTCCAGCGTGAGAAGCGTCGGCTCGTAGCCACGAGCGCGGAGAATCCCGACCGCTGCACAGCTGTCGTTACCTCCGCTGAATGCCAGGAGTACCCGTCGTTCGCAACCCATGCTTTCGGAGTAAGGAAGTTTGGGAAAGATGTTCTGTCCGTTGAATTCTGATAGTTGCCTATGGTTCGCGCCTGCCTGTTACCCCTCTTGCTGTCGCATGCCATCGGGACGCGAAGGCGTTTGGAAAGTTACGTTCTGTTCATTGAACTGTAATAGTTCGCCGCTTTCTTATAACGGTTATTGTTTTCCCTTTTTCGTTTCATGTGTTCGCTCGTAGAAGCGTTCAGGAAACCGGCCGCCGAATCCGGGAATCGGGAAAGGCGTTTGTCGTTTCCGCTTTGCGTATGTCCGCACGGAAAATACGGAGGCCCCTTATCTTGATTTCCTGCGCTGCCTTGCCGCGAGCGGTATTGCGCCAGTCGCCTCTTCGGTCCGGACAGGCTGTCGAGCTCCGTCTCCGTCGCGTGCATTCCGAACGAAAAAGGCAGCCCTCGCAGGGGCCACCTTTCCGAAACCGTTACGGTTTGCCGAACGGTTCGTCCGTGCTCTGAGCGGGGACGATAGCCGTGCCGTCGGGATTGAAACACTCGGGCTTGCTTTTCACGACGTAGTCGACAGCGTCCTGAAACCCTTCGGCGAATTTGCGGAAATCCTCCTTGTACAGGTAAATCTTATGCTTCTCGAACGTGAAGCCTCCGTCTTTTCCCGTTTTCTTCCTGCTTTCGGTGACCGTGATGTAATAATCGTCGTTTCTCGTCGCTTTTACGTCGAAAAAGTAAGTTCGGCGACCTGCTCTGACGGCTTTGGAATATACTTCCTCGGCCCCTTCGCCTTCGCTTTCCTTTTTGAAGTCGGGATTCTCCATGCTTGCTGTTTTAGGTGTTAGTATTGTAGGTTATACTAACATAAAAATAAGCATAATATAACGGATAAGCAAATCCCCGGCTAAATTTCACAAACGGATCGCTGTGCGGCAGGTAGCGGATTCCGCTATCCGGATATGCCTTGGCTGAAGCTGTCCCAGTTTTTCAGCGCTTCGAGCGCCTTGGCGAACTCGGGGTCCTGTTCGGCGTTGATCACGCGGTAGAACTCGTTGACGCTCCACAGTTTCTGGGCGAAAAGCGCCTTGAGTTGCGTCCGGATGTCCGTTTCCGATTTCCTGAACTGCTCTTCGTCGTACGGAATGCCCTTTTGCTCGGCGGCGCGGATCAGCTCGCCGGTTACTTCGGGACCGGCCGCATACTCATGAATGAAGCGATCCGGGGTGGGGTATTCCGCCAATATGGCGGCCCGGTTCTTATCCATATACTCGACGACGAACTCGTTGATGATTCCTTTGCGAATCAGGTTGCCCCAGTATTCCGTGTAGCCGCTCGTGTCGGCCTCGACGATGATGTCCGGGGTGATGCCTCCTCCGCCATAAACCGTCCTCCCGAGCCTGAGGGTCTTGTAGACTTGCGTCGAATCGACCTCCTCCTTGACGGCCGAGTCGCCGGTTTGGAACCGACGGTTGAAATCTTCGTAATAGCCTTCGCGGTCGCCGTAACGGAAAGGCCGCTGGATAACCCGTCCGGTAGGAGTGTGGTAGCGGGCCACGGTCAGCCGGACTGCCGAGCCGTCGTTCAGAGGGAACTGGCGCTGGACAAGCCCTTTGCCGAACGTCCGGCGACCGATCAGCAACCCCCGGTCCCAGTCCTGAAGGGCTCCCGACACGATCTCGCTGGCCGAGGCCGACGTTTCGTTGACCAGTACGATCACCTTGCCTTTGAACGGCCCGTCGCTCGGGGCGACGATCCGGTCGGACGGGACCTTCATGCCTTCGGTCGAGACGATCACCGAGCCTTGCGGCAGGAAGTAGTTGCTCATCCGGATCGCCTGATCCATCAGGCCGCCTCCGTTGCCTCGCAGGTCGAGGATCAGCGCATCGATCGGGCCCATTTTGTCGATGGCCTCGGCGAATTCTTTGAACGTGTTGTTCGCGAACCGGTTCACGCGTATGTAGCCGGTCGACGGGTCGACCTTGTAGGCCGCATCGACCGTATTGATCGGGATATTGTCGCGGACGATCGTGAAGTCGAGCGGCTCTTCCACGCCGCGCCGGACGACTCTCGTTTCCGCTTTGGTTCCTTTCGGGCCCCGCAGGATTTTCGGCACGTCGATTCGTTTGGTTCCCACGACATTCTGGCCGTTCACCTCGACGATCCGGTCGTTCGGCAACAGCCCCACTTTCTCGGAAGGGCCTCCCGATATGACGTTCACGACGATAATCGTATCGTTCAGTACGTTGAACTCGATGCCTATCCCGCTGAAACTTCCGTCGAAAGATTCGTTTACCTCGACCATTTCCTCGGGCGATACGTAGGCCGAGTGAGGGTCCAGTTGCAAAAGCACTTCGCGGATCGCGTTCTCGACCAGCTGCCCGTTGTGAACGGTATCGACATAGGTCATGTTCAGATAGCGGTAGAAGTTGTCGAACTTCTGCAGGTTCCGCTGCGGGTCGTCCGTCGGCTTGGGCTGCGCGGCGCAGAGCGCGGGCAGCGCGAGCGCTGCGAACAGGAGCAGGTTATGAGCGATTGTTTTCATTATTCGATGCGGTTGATCAGTTCGTCGAAAGCTACGGCTTGTTGCTCGCCGGTGGCCATGTTCTTGACGGTAGCGCGGCCCGAGGCCAGCTCGTCGCTGCCGACGATCACGACCCACGGCACGGCGCGCCGGTTGGCGTATTCCATCTGCTTTTTCATCTTCGCGCTTTCGGGGTAGACTTCGCAAGCGATGCCCGCCTCGCGCAGGTTTTTCGCCAGTCTCAGGGATACGCGCTCCTCCTCGCCTCCGAAATTGAGCATCAGCGCACGGGTCGTCCCTTTCGTATCGTCGGGGAACAGGTCGAGGCCGGTCATCACGTCGTAGATCCGGTCGGCTCCGAACGAGATGCCTACGCCCGAGGTATTCGGCATGCCGAATATGCCGGTCAGATCGTCGTACCGGCCTCCGCCGCAGATGCTCCCGATCGCGAAGTCGCGGGCCTTGACCTCGAAGATCGCCCCCGTGTAGTAGTTCAGACCGCGTGCCAGAGACAAGTCCAGTTCGATTTCCAATTCCGTGCCAAGCGTTTCGACATAGGAAAGAATCGTTTCTGTTTCGGTTACGCCGGCCAGTCCGACCGGACTGTCTGCGAGGATTTCCCTCAGCCGGGCCAGCTTCGCGCCGTTCGCGCCTTCGAGCGATAGGATCGGCTGCAGAGCTTCGATCGCCCGTTCGTCGATGCCCTTTTCGCGGAGCTCGCCGTTCACGGCCTCGAGTCCGATCTTCTCGAGCTTGTCAATCGCCACGGTAATATCGATCATCTTGTCGGCATGACCGATCGTTTCGGCTATGCCGTACAATATTTTACGGTTATTTACCTTGAGTGTTACTCGAATGCCGAGCCGCTGGAAAACTTTGGCGACGATCTCGACCAGATCGACCTCGCAGAGCAAGCTGCGGCTGCCGATCACGTCGACGTCGCACTGATAGAACTCGCGGTATCGCCCTTTTTGCGGCCGGTCGGCCCGCCAAACGGGCTGGATCTGGTAACGCTTGAACGGGAAGGATATTTCTCCCTGATGCTGTACGACATAGCGGGCCAGCGGGACGGTCAGGTCATACCGCAGCCCCTTTTCGCACAGCCGTGTCGAGAGGGCGTTCGGGTTGCCGTGCAGCTGCTCGTCGCTCACTCCGCTCAGAAAGTCGCCCGAGTTCAGTATCTTGAACAGCAGCTTGTCGCCCTCGTCGCCGTATTTGCCTAGCAGTGTCGAGAGGTTTTCCATCGCGGGAGTTTCGAGCGGCTGGAAGCCGTATAGTCGGAAGACGCCCTTGATCGTATCGAAAATGTAGTTTCTCCGGATCATCTCCTCCGGGCCGAAATCGCGCGTGCCTTTCGGAATGGACGGTTTTTGTGCCATATCACATATTGTCGTTTATCGTAGTTTCTTGTTCATCTGTGCCGCCGAGCGTTCGGTCGGTTCGGCGGTTTTTGCCCTGTCGAACGAAGCGGAAAAGACCCGCAATGCTTCTTCCCGTTTCCCGAAGCGATCCGCCGTGCGGGCGTACCGTCTCGTCGGCGCGCAATCGTTTCTGCGGACACGTCTTCCGTGCGAGCGCGTCGGGCGCTTTTCCTTCTCGACGTTACGGTGCGGCAGACATCGGAACGTCGATCCCGTTTTGCGGGACTCAGTCGGCCATCAGCTTGCGGTACTTGACGCGGTGCGGCTGGTCGTCGCCGAGCCGCTTGCGCTTGTTCTCCTCGTACTCGCTGTACCCGCCCTCGAAGAATACGACCTGCGAGTCGCCCTCGAAGGCCAGAATGTGAGTCGCGATGCGGTCCAGAAACCATCGGTCGTGCGAGATGACGACGGCGCAGCCCGCGAAATTTTGCAAACCTTCCTCCAGCGCTCGGAGCGTGTTCACGTCGATGTCGTTCGTCGGCTCGTCCAGCAGCAGTACGTTGCCCTCCTCTTTCAGCGCGAGGGCCAGATGCAGCCGGTTGCGCTCGCCTCCGGACAGTACGCCGCATTTCTTCTCCTGATCGGCTCCGCTGAAGTTGAACCGGGATACGTAGGCACGCGCATTGATGCTGCGGCCGCCCAGCTGGATCAGCTCGCTGTCCTGCGAAATGACCTGATAGACGGTTTTCTCCGGGTCGATCGACGCATGCTGTTGGTCGACGTAGGCCAGCTTGACCGTTTCGCCGACGCTGAACGTTCCGTGCAGCGGCTTTTCGATGCCCATAATCAGTCGGAACAGCGTGGTTTTGCCCACGCCGTTGGGGCCGATCACGCCGACGATGCCGGCCGGCGGCAACGAGAAGTTCAGGTGCTCGTACAGCAACCGGTCGCCGTAGCCCATGGCCACGTCCTGCGCCTCGATCACCCGGTCGCCCAGACGCGGACCGTTCGGGATAAATATTTCGAGCTTTTCCTCCTTCTGCTTGGTGTCCTCGTTCAGCATCCGGTCGTAGGCCGACAGCCTCGCCTTGCTCTTGGCGTGCCGTGCGGCGGGAGCCATGCGGACCCATTCGAGCTCGCGCTCGAGCGTCTTGCGGCGCTTGCTCTCCTGCTTTTCCTCCAGAGCCAGCCGCTGCGACTTCTGCTCGAGCCAGCCGCTGTAGTTGCCTTTCCACGGAATGCCTTCGCCCCGGTCGAGTTCGAGTATCCATCCGGCCACGTTGTCGAGGAAGTAACGGTCGTGCGTGACGGCGATCACCGTTCCCTTGTACTGTCGCAGGTGCTGCTCGAGCCAGTCGATGCTCTCGGCGTCGAGATGGTTCGTCGGCTCGTCCAGCAGCAGCACGTCGGGTTGCTGCAACAGGAGCCGGCACAGCGCCACGCGGCGACGCTCGCCGCCCGAGAGGTGCTTCACCGGCTCGTCGGCGTCGGGACAGCGCAGTGCGTCCATCGCCCGTTCGAGCGTCGCATCGAGCTCCCAGCCGTTTTTGTGATCGATCTGCTCGGTCAGCTCGCCCTGTCGCTCGATCAGCTTGGCCATTTGCTCGTCGTCCATCGGCTCCATGAAACGGGCGTTGACCTGCTCGTACTCCTTGAGCAGCGCGACCACGTCGGCGCAGCCTTCCTCGACCACCTCGCGGACCGTCTTCGTGTCGTCCAAATGCGGTTCCTGCTCGAGATAGCCGACCGTGTATCCGGGCGAAAAGACGACTTCGCCCTGAAAGTTCTTGTCTATTCCGGCGATGATTTTCATCAGCGTCGACTTGCCCGACCCGTTCAGGCCGATGATGCCGATCTTCGCGCCGTAGAAAAACGACAGGTAAATGTTGTTCAGTACCTTTTTCTGGTTCGTGAAAGTCTTGCTGACCCCCACCATCGAGAATATGATTTTTTCGTCCGCCATAGGTTTTCTGTCGGTGAATTTCGTGTAGATCGCAAAGATACGCAAAAGAGATGGAATATAACAGCGGAAATATCCGCGATCCGTTCCTTTTACTCGGGGCGGCCGCTTCGTCTGGGCTCGACTTTATTAAAAAATACAGGGCGCCTTTCGAACACAGAAGGCTCCGAAAAGTACGGCCCCAAGCCGTACTTCGTTATGCGTAGGAATAAAATGCGCGTCCGGTCGGAAAAATCGACCGGACGCGCGTCCGGAAATGGTCTCTCGCCTGCCTGCATCCGCACTCGGAGCCGCCGGTCCGGCGGCTCCGATAGAGCGCGGCTATGCTCCGAGCGAGGCCGGATCGAGATTTTTAGCCTCGATATCCTTGAAATATTTGTACGTGCCGACTTTCAGCTCGTCCGTCGCGTCTTCGTCGCATACGATGATCCCCTTGGGATGAACCTGCAGCGCGCTGATCGTCCACTGGTGGGAGTAGCCGCCCTCGATGCCGGCAGCCAACGCACGGGCCTTGTTGTGTCCGAAAGCGAGGATCAGCACCTCGCGGGCCGACATGACGGTCGCCACGCCGACGGTCAGCGCCGTTTTGGGGACCAGATTCACGTCATGGCCGAAAAAGCGCGAGTTCGCGATGATCGTGTCCTTCGTGAGCGACTTGACTCGCGTGCGCGAGCCGAGCGACGAAAACGGCTCGTTGAAGGCCAGATGTCCGTCCGATCCGATGCCGCCCATGAACAGATCGATGCCTCCTGCCTTCTCGATCCGAGCCTCGTAGTCCGCGCACTCTTTCTCCAGATCGGGCGCGTTGCCGTTGAGAATGTTCACGTTTTCGGGCTTGATGTCGATGTGGCTGAAAAAGTTGTTCCACATGAACGAGTGGTAGCTTTCGGGATGGTCTTTCGGAATGCCGACGTATTCGTCCATGTTGAACGTAATGACGTTGGCGAACGAGACCTGTCCGGCCTTGCACATTTCGATCAGCTTGCGATAGGTCCCCAGCGGAGTGGAGCCCGTGGGCAGACCCAGTACGAACGGGCGGTCCGTCGATTTCGCATGTTCGTTGATCCGCCGGGCGATATGGGCGGCGGCCCAGGCCGATCCTTGTTCGTTGGTAGGTTCGATAATGACTCTCATGTCTTATGTTTGCTTATTTGGTTCGTTTCTCTTTTCTTCTCTTTCCTGTTTTCGAGGGGAGTGCCCTCGGGGAGTCCGGCGAAAGTCGTGTTTCTTGAAATGGAGCGCGAAGATTCGCCGGGCCGAAAAATCGGGAACGGGAGGCTACAGTTGCGCCGGATTCTTCAGCTGAACGAATACCTCGATGGCCTGATACTCCGCCATGCCCAGTCGGTCGTACAGCTTGGCCGTGTTCTGCGTGCGCTCCTCGGCCCGTTGCCAGAACTCGCGCTTGTCTTCGCCGGGGAAAGGCATCACGTCTTTCTGCGACAGGTGGCGATAGATGGCGTGACGCTTCTGGACTACCTCGTCGGGACTCAGCGGCACGGCCATGTCGACCATGTCGAGGTCCCACTCCTGCCATGCGCCCCGGTAGAGCCAGAAGCGGCAGTCCTTGACCCACGGCTCGTCCTTCACGACATGCATTGCCTCCAGTACGGCCTCGATGCAGGTACGGTGCGTGCCGTGCGGGTCCGACAGGTCGCCCGCGGCGTAAATCTGATGCGGTTGTATTTTGCGCAGCAGATCGACGACGATCGAAATGTCCCGATCGGTCAGCAATCCTTTCTTGACGCCTCCGGTTTCATAGAACGGCAGGTTCAGAAAATGGACGTTCGTCTGGTCGTTCAGCCCCATGTGACGGCAGGCGGCCTTGGCCTCGGCGCGGCGGATCGAGCCCTTGAGCTTCCTCAGTTCCAAAGGTTCCGGTTCGCCCTTGCGCTTGCCTGCGATGATGCGCTTCACTTCGTCGTATTTGTCTTCGAATCCGCATTCGCGGGCCGTGTCGATCGTCTGCAGTACGACGTCGTCGTGCACGGCGATGTTGCCCGATGTCTCGTAAGCTACGTGCACGTCGTGTCCCTGCGTGATCAGGCGCCGGAACGTACCGCCCATCGAGATCACGTCGTCGTCCGGATGCGGACTGAAAATCACCACGCGCTTGGGGTAGGGGAAGGCCCGCTCGGGACGGGTCGAGTCGTCGGCGTTCGGCTTGCCGCCCGGCCAGCCTGTGATCGTGTGCTGCAGATCGTTGAATACCTGTATGTTGATTTCGTCGTAGGCCATGCCCGAGATTTCGAGCAACTGTCCGAGTCGGTTGTCGACGTAGTCCTGATAGGTCAGCTTCAGGATCGGCTTGCGGACCTGTTCGCACAGCCACAGCACGGCCGTGCGGATGAAGCGGGACGGCCACAGGCAGCGACCCACGAGCCACGGCGTTTTGACGCGCGTCAGTTGCGAGGACGCTCCTTCGTCGACGACTACCTCGACGTTCGGATGGTCCTGCAGGCAAGTCGCCGGAACGATCAGCTGCTTCTCGCCCTCGACGGTGTCCTTGATGACCTGCGCCTTCTCCTCGCCCCATGCGATCAGGATGATGCGCTTGGCGCCGAGTATCGTGCCGAGACCCATCGTGATGGCCTTGTGCGGTACGTAGTCGATACCGTAGAAGATCGAGGCGGCCGACTTGCGGCTTTCGTTGCCGAGAGCTACCAGCCGGGTGCGGGTATTGGTGTACGAGCCGGGCTCGTTAAAGCCGATCTGTCCCTGAACGCCCGTGCCGAGAATCATCAGGTCGATGCCGTCGTACTCCTCGATCTTCGACTCGTACTCGCGGCAGAAAGCGGCCACTTCGTCCTGCGGCAGCGTACCGTCCGGGATATGGATGTTCTCGGGGGCGATGTCCACCAAATCGAGCAGGCTCTCGTGGATCGAGTAGTTGCGGCTCTGGAGCTCTTCGGGCGTGATCGGGAAAAACTCGTCGAGACTGAATACGACGACGTTCCGGAAACTCAAACCCTCGCTACGGTGCAGTTCGACCAAGGCCCGGAATACGCCTACGGGCGACTTGCCGGTGGTGATGCCCAGCACGCACATTTCGCCGATAGATTGTTTCTCGCGGATGCAATCGGCGATTTCCCGGGCGACGTAGGCCGCCCCGCTGGCTTCGTTCTCGTAAATGTTCGTGTAGATTTTTTCGAATTTCCGGATGATGTCGGCCGGGTCGGCTCCGGGTTCGAGGCCGCCTTCCTTCGGCAGCTTGTAGTTCCTTTCCATCATGATCTCTCCCTTCGTTTTATTTGAGCCCTAAAGGTAGGAAGAAACAGACGAATTGCAAAATATTCTGGCCATAGCAAATAAATTGCGCGCGACGGATATAATGTGCGTAAAATTTACTATTTTTGTTAGCGGACTAACAGTGGCCGCGCGCCGGAAGCCGAAAAGGAGAATGCGATCCGTCCGTGCCGCCCCTCGGGAAACATGAAAAATCTTTAACCCTAAATTCTTAGCTCTAACTATGGCACAAAAACTTTTGATAAGAGACTTGACGCTCCGCGACGGACAGCAGTCGGCGTTCGCCACGCGGATGAAACAGGAGCAGATCGACCGTGTACTGCCTTTCTATAAGGACGCCAATTTCTACGCAATGGAAGTGTGGGGCGGCGCCGTACCCGACTCGGTGATGCGCTACCTGAACGAAAATCCTTGGGACCGCCTCGAGAAGATTCACGCCGTGGTGGGCGACGTGTCGAAGCTGACGGCCCTTTCGCGAGGCCGCAACCTGTTCGGCTACGCTCCCTATACCGACGAGATCATCGAGGGATTCAGCCGCAATGCGATCGAGTCGGGGCTCGGCATCATGCGCATCTTCGACGCGCTGAACGACGTGAACAACGTCAAATCGACGATCAAATACATCAAGAAGTACGGCGGCATCGCCGACTGCGCCGTCTGCTATACGATCGATCCGCATTTCAGCGGTATGGAGCGCTTCAAAGCCATGCTCAAGGGCAAAAGGCTGCCCAAGGCCGTATTCACCGACGAGTATTTCCTGAGCAAGGCCCAGCAGATGGCCGCCCTCGGCGCCGACATGATCACGATCAAAGACATGAGCGGGCTGATTCCTCCCAAGCGCGTGTCGGGTCTGATCAAGCTGTTCAAGAAGCACCTGTCGATTCCGATCGACTTTCATACCCACTGCACGCCGGGCTACGGCCTGGCTTCCGTCGTGGCCGCTATCGAGGCAGGAGCCGATATCGTCGATACGAATATATGGAATTTCGCGGGCGGTCCGGCAGCTCCGGCCATCGAACTGATCTGGATTTTCTGTCAGAAGATGGGCGTCGAGCTCGACATCAACATGGAGGCGGTCGCCAAGATCAACAAGGAGCTTTATGCCATCCGCAAGGAGCTCGACGCGGTGGACGCCGTGAAGGTTTTCCCCAATCCTTTCAACCCGTTGACCGACAAGCTGCCCGAACATATCGATAAGGAATTCGATCGGGCCGTTGCGGCGGCCAAGAGCGGGAACGAGGCCGAGCTGATCGACGCCTGCCACGCGATCGAGCGCTATTTCAACTTCCCGAAACCGAACGAGTTGGTCCAGAAAGCCGAGATACCGGGCGGCATGTACACGAACATGGTGGCGCAGCTCAAGCAGCTCAAGTCCGAGTCGATCCTCGAGAGCGCTATGAAGCTGATTCCCCGCGTGCGTCTCGACGCCGGCCTGCCCCCGCTGGTGACCCCGACGAGCCAGATCGTCGGCGCTCAGGCCGTCAACTGTGCGCTGGACATCAAGAACGGGAAACCGATGTATTCGAACGTGTCGAACCAGTTCGTCAATTTGGTCAAAGGCGAATACGGCAAGACGCCGGTCGAGGTCGATCCCGAGTTCCGGCTGAAGATCGCCGGAGTCCGCGAGGAGACGCCTTACGACACGTCGAAATACAAGATGCAGCCGAATCCCGTGCTCGAGGAAGCCGGCGGCGTCAAGCTGGCCGAGAACGAGAAGGAGGTGCTGTTGCTCGAGCTGTTCCCGCTGGTAGCCAAGAATTATCTGACCGGTGTGAAGAAGGCGCGTTATCAGGCGTCGAAGCCGAAGGACGAGGCCCCCAAGCCCGCCGCCGCTCCGGCCGCCGAGGCTCCGAAAGCGGAGCCCGCCAAGCCTGCCGCCGCTCCGATTACGGGCAACGTGGTGACCTCTCCGATGCCGGGCCGTATTTTGAAGGTGCTCGTCGCTCCGGGCGATACGGTGGCCAAGGGACAGGATGTCGTGATTCTGGAGGCCATGAAGATGGAAAACAGCATCATGTCCGACTATGCCGGTACGGTCAAGCAGGTATTGGTGGCCGAGGGCGAAACGGTAGCCGTCGACAGCCAGTTAGTTGAAATAGAATAAGGCATGCTCGCTTCGGCGTGCTTGCGGCCGTTTGTCGGTTCGGAACGGGCGGCGCAGACGCGGCCGAAAGCGGACCCATTACGGATGCGGGGCCGGCAGATTTTCTGCCGGCCCCGCTTTTTATGGGCGGAAAGCTCGTCCGGAAAGGCGTGACGCGGATTGGGACCGTATAACAGGGTGCAATCGGAATACGGCTTCCGCATGGGTATTTTCCCGACGGCGATCTTCGGTCGGGGAAATGCCCGGGAGCCGTTCCGTCCGGCCGCCCGAGGCTTGTTCGCAGGGAAAGCAGGGCGGAAAGTACGAACGGACTGTTCGCCCGGGACTTTCCGGCCGACTTTGGACCGAGGGCGACAGGTCGATCGCATCCTTGGCGATGCAGAGCGGCTTGGCCGGACTGATTCCTATCGTCTCTTGCGGGCCACAGTCTGCCGTTATTCCGCTCCCCACAGGTCGTAGACCGTATACGGGCCGTCCTCGAACAGGGCGAACGAGCCGTCGCTCATGCGTTCGTGTCGTTCGATCGAGGCCATGCGGCGCATATCGTCCTCGTCCAGAGCGACGTCGGTTGCCTCGAAGTTTTCGCGCAGGCGCTGCTCGTGGACCGACTTCGGAATGACGACGATGTCGCGGGCCATGAGCCATGCCAGTACCGCCTGTGCCGGCGTGCAGTCGTGCTTTTGCGCCACGGCGACGACCACCGGATCTTTCAGTACGCGGTTGCCGCGGCTGCCCAGCGGGGAGTAGGCCGTTACGAGCAGACCGGTGTCGCGGCAGTAATCGACCAGACGGTCCTGTTGCATGTACGGATGAATTTCGATTTGGTTCATTTCAGGCCGGATGCGTGCCCCGTCGTTGAGTTTCTCGATCGCCTCGATGCTGAAGTTCGATACGCCGATGTGGCGTGTCAGTTTTCCGTCGACCAGTTTTTCCATCGCTTCCCATGTCAGCGAGAGCGGAATCTGCGAGAGCGGGATCAGGTCGTTCTTGCTTTGCGGCATACCGATTCCTTTCCGGAAGGCGAGCGGCCAATGGATCAGGTACAGGTCGACGTAGTCGAGCCCCAGATCGGACAGGGTCTGCCGGATGGCCGGTTCGACGTCCTGAGGAGCGTGGTGGCTGTTCCACAGTTTCGAGGTGACGAACAGTTCCTCCCGCCGGACGATTCCTTCCCGGAAAGAGTCGCGCAGAGCCTGTCCCACTTCTTTTTCGTTTCCGTAAATCGCCGCGCAGTCGATGTGACGGTATCCGATGCGCAAAGCCTCCTTGACGGCCCGGTAAGCTTCCGAGGGTTCCGATCGCCAGGTTCCCAGTCCGAGCTGCGGAATCGGGTCCCCGTTTTTGAATGTGGTGTTTTTCATAATCCGATTTCTTTGATGACTGAATGCGATATGCAAAGATCGTACTTTTCGGGCTGCGGGTCAACGGGTCGGCGGATTCCGTGATGGGACGGAGCATGACGGCGTTCGTGCCGGCAAAATGGACTCGCTTGTCTTGTTGGTCGCCGGCGACGGAGCTTCCGGACGGTTTTCCCGTGCCTTTTACGGAGAGGGCGGACCGGACGGCTCGGTTTGCGGAAGGGGAGCGGAACCTTCGCAACCGTTTGGACCGTCCGGATGTAGTCGTGCGGTTAGCGGTCGTCGGCTATGTAAGCCGGCGCTTCGGTTCCGCACCCGACGAATGTACCGGAGCGAGAAACGACGAAAGCTGCCGTGCGAGGTCCGACGGCAGAAAAAATGTTTACGGCATATACGGTCAGCAGAGCGTCCGATAACGGTCGGGCGTCAGGCCGGTGATCTTTTTGAACAGCGAGCAAAAGAATTGCGAGGATGGAAATCCCAGCTCCTCGGCGATCGCACGGACGGGCGCTTTCGTGGTCAGGAGTCTTTGCCGGGCTATTTGCATGCGCTTGAGTTCGACGTATGTCTCCGGTCGCTTGCCCGTTTCGTGCTCCACCATATCCGAGAAGTATGCGGACGATAGTCCGAGCCGTTGCGAACAGTATTCGGCCGTAGGAAACCCGCGCGTTCTCAGTTTCCCGGCCCGGATATAGCCGTCCAAAACCGATTCGTATTGCCGCATCAGTTGTTCGTTGGCCGGACCGCGCGTGATGAATTGCCTTTCATAGTAGCGCATGCAGTAGTCCAGCAAGCATTCCAAAAGTCCCGACAGAAGCGAATCGCTGTGAGTGTCTGCCGAATGGCCGGCTTCCTCGCCGAGGTCGTCCATACATCGGACGATCGTTTGTTTTTCCCTGTGCGACAGGTGCAGCGCCTCGCTCTGGTCATAGGCGAAAAACGAGTAATCCTTCATGGCCTGTCGCCTGTATGCCGGGCACAGAAGGTCGGGACGGAATGCGAGGAACCGTCTGATGGGAGCGTCCGTTTTCATATGGATGGTTGCCGGCGATGTCTCCGGGGTGCCGAATGTCAGCGTTCCTTCGGCGAAATCGTAGAGTTTCCGGCCGTATGCCGTTTCGCTTTCCGGCATAGAATCCCTCAGAACGACGGTATACCATCCCCGGAGGCGGATAAAGGGAACGATCTCTCCGGAGGCCGGTTCCCTGGCGATACGAATCTTCGAATCGGTCGATTTGTTTGTCATGGCGATTCCTGCCGCAGGGAGGACCGGCGCAACTGTCCGGTCCGGGTTCATGCGATATCGCATAGCCGCGTTCCCCGGCGGATTGTTTCGTTGGGTGTTCGGATTCAGTTCCGGGTCCGGAATTCGTTGGGCGTGCATCCGACGATGCGCTTGAACATCCGGCTCAGGTGCTGCGGGTACTGGAATCCGAGTTCGAGCGCGATCTGGCTCGTCGTTTTGTCCGAGGAGAGCAGATTTTCCTTGGCCCGTTCGATTATCTTCGTCTGTATGTACTCCGAGGCCGTTTTCCCGGTTTGCTTGCGTACCATGTCGCCGAAATAGTTCGGAGAGAGAAATACCTTTTCCGCGAAGTATCGGACCGAAGGCAGTCCCTCGCTTTGCGGCATCGAGTTTTCGAAATATTCGTCCAGCAGTCGCTCGAACCGTACGATGACGTCGCGGTTCTGCTCGCTGCGGGTCGTGAACTGGCGGTCGTAGAAACGCAGACAATAGTCGAGCAGCACGCCGATATGGGCCGTAATCAGGCGGCGGCTGTGCTTGTCGATCGGATGTTCCAGTTCCGTTGCGATCTTGTTCAGACAGTCGGCGACGATCCGACGTTCCTCCAGCGACAGATGCAGGGCCTCGTTGGCCTCGTAGGAAAAGAACTGATAGTTCCTGATCTCCTGCCCGAGCGCCGTGCCCCGGATCAGATCGGGATGGAACAGCAGGCCCTTCGAGGCGGGAGGCTTCACTCCCGAGGGGTTGTTCAGACCGACGATCTGGCCGGGAGCGAGCGCTACGACCGTGCCCTCCTGATAGTCGTACCTGCCGCGTCCGTAGGTCAGTTCGCCGCATACTTCCTCTTTGAGGAACAAGGCGTAGAACCCGATGTTCATCTTGTAGGGAATCAGTTGCTCGGGTCTGTTCAGATCGACGATTCCGATCAGCGGGTGCCGGGTCTCGATGCCGAACAGCTTGTTGTACTGGTCGATCGTGTTCACCTGAATGATCTCGTTCGTTTGCATGGCCTTCGGATTTTATGTCGAAGACAAATGTAGCGCATTTCTTCCGAATCGGTTTCATGACGGCCGTGAAAACCGTGATCGGGGTATGAATCTCCGTAAATCGTATACAGCGCGCGAGGATGGCGCGGAATTCCGTGTATGGCGGATCGGGACATGCGGCGGCCGCTCCGGACGCGAATCCGTAATCGGGGTACGTTTTCCGATAATCTGTCTACACGATCGAGGCATATGTCTTTCTATTTTTGTGCCGGATAAATAACGAACCGTACGAGCGAGAAATATGTCGATCATTTCGTCAAGCCCTCGTCGCGACGGAAATTCCGACACGCTGTGCGACCGAGTTCATGCGCGGTGCTACGGAAACGGGTGGGTTCGTTCGCCGGGATATCGTGGCTTTACGGTATGGCACGGAATATCGTCGCGAAACAGTTTGGAGATATGAGGTACGACAATGGCACAGAATGAATTCTTACAGCATGTCGAGGCGCGGAATCTCCTCGATACGGCCGAGATACCGCGTTTTGAGGAACGACTATGCGTCTATCGTTCTGAAGAAAAACGTTTGGATCGTGTCGAACGCGACGATTCTTTCCGGCGTTACCATCGGCGAGAGCGTTGTCGTGACGGCAGGAGCGGTTGTGACCAAAAATGTTCTCGAGCGCGCGATCGTGGGAGGCGTTCCTGCCCGGGTAATTCGGACGATCTGAACCGGAACCGGAGCGAGGTCGCCGTCCGGTATGTCGGCGGCGGAACGGAATGCGGAACAGGCTCCGGGCAGTGATGCGGAGACCGTGCGGTGTTTGCCACTCGGGGCGGCGATCCGGTCTTGCGGAATTCGGTTCGAGCCATTCGACGAATACATGAAAGAAAATAGAGACGATCATGAAGAAGGTGAAAATTACCGTGCTGCGCGCGACTTTCAACGAGGATTTGGCGCTCGAGTACGGGATGCCCGGCCTCAAGCCCTGCTCCGTGATGAAACAGGGGCAGGTGTTCTATGCGGCTCATGCTAAGCCGGACGGCTTCTGCGACGGAGCTTGGCGCACTATATACCAGTATGTTTTCGCTTTGGCTAACGGAGCGCGGTCGTTCTATTACAACGATTGGATCCGCCAGCCGGGAGTGGCTATCGCTTGCTGCAACGACGGACTTCGCCCCGTGTTTTTCAAGCTGGAGGCCACCGACGAGGAGGTCGGAGCGCCGATCGATTCGTGAACGGGTCGGCATGACTCCGTGCGGTATTGGGGCGATTATTCATTGGAATGGTCGTGCTTTCGATGTGTGCCATATCTGCGGCGGCCGGACGACGGGATGCGAGATTCTTTGACTGGAGCATCCCGTGCGGGAAAATGGTCGGGGGAACGTTCGCACGGACGAACGGAATGGCGCATGACGTATTTCGATCGGTCCGTCGGTCTGTTGAACGCCGGTCGGGTCCCGGACGCCCCGCGTCGGAGAACGGCGGTCCTGCGGTTTGGACTGTACGGCGCTTTTCGCGAGGCTATGATGGCCGGCGGCCGTCCGGACGGTGCGACGGAGGCTCGGTCGCTCAGGTGAGGGAGGCGTGGCGGCGGTGGCCGGATTGGAAGCGTTCGGCATAGTGGGTTATGAATGCGAAAGGAACTGCAGGCCGAGCGCAGAGTCGAACTCGTTCGGACTGTGCCGAGACGCACGTTTATTGCAGATTGAAAGTTTAAAATATAACAACAAGATGAAACGGATTGTCGGTAACGAATTCGGAGGCGAACGCCCGCTTTTCGCCTCGTGCGACCTCTGTCTGGAGGACGTGACCGTTCATGCGGGCGAGTCGGCGCTCAAGGAGTGCCGTAACATCGAGGCCGTGGGGTGTCGCTTCGAGGGAAAATATCCTTTCTGGCATAACGACGGCTTTGTCATAAGGAAATGTCTTTTTACGGAGGGAGCCCGCGCTGCGCTGTGGTATTCGCGCGATCTGCGCATGAGCGACACCCGGGTCGAGGCGCCGAAGATGTTTCGCGAGATGGACGGTGTCCGGCTCGAGAACGTGCAGATTTCTAACGCGCAGGAGACGCTGTGGCATTGCCGTAACGTGGACCTGAAAAACGTTCGGGCGGACCGTGCCGACTACCTTTTCCTGCACGGTGAGAATATCCGGATCGAGGATTACGTGCAGAACGGGAACTATTCTTTCCAATATTGCCGTAACGTGACGATCCGCGATGCCGAGATTCATTCGAAGGATGCGTTTTGGAATTCGGAGGACGTGACGGTTTACGATTCGGTGCTCGACGGCGAATACCTCGGCTGGCACTCGAAGCGGCTGAAGCTGGTGAACTGCCGGATTTCCGGCACGCAGCCCCTGTGCTATGCGCAGGACCTGGTGATGGAGAACTGCACGATGGACGACGATTGCGATCTGGCGTTCGAGTACTCGACGCTTCGGGCCGACATCAAAGGTTGCGTCCGTAGCGTGAAAAATCCTCGCAGCGGTTCGATCACGGCCGGCGGCTACGGCGAGATCATTCTCGACGCTCATGTCAAGGCGCCGGCCGACTGCGAGATACGGGTCGGAGGCGAGAGAAACTGTTTTTCGGCTTGAGGGCGATGGAAAAGTACGATTTCGATACCGTCGTTCCGCGTCGCGGAACGAATTCCTACAAGTGGGACACGCCCGAGCAGGAGGGCGTGCTCCCGATGTGGGTGGCAGACATGGACTTCCGTGCGGCTCCCTGTATCGTCGAGGCTTTGCGGCGACGCGTGTCGCACGGCGTTTTCGGATATACGAGGGTGCCCGCCGCTTATTACGATGCCGTAACGGACTGGTTCGCCCGTCGGCACGGCTGGCGGATCGATCCGCACTGGATACTCTATACGACCGGAGTCGTCCCGGCCCTTTCGGCCGTTATCAAGGCACTGACGGTTCCGGGCGACCGGGTGATCGTGCAGACGCCTGCCTACAATTGTTTCTACTCGTCGATCCGCAACAACGGATGCGAGCTATTGGCCAATCGGCTGCGCTACGAAGGCGGAGCGTATACGATCGACTTCGACGATCTGGAGACGAAGGCTTCCGATCCGAAGGCCAAGCTGCTTTTGCTGTGCAATCCGCACAACCCCGTGGGCCGGGTGTGGACCCGGGAGGAGTTGCGCCGCCTCGGCGAAATATGCCTCCGTCACGGCGTGCACGTCGTGGCGGACGAAATCCACTGCGAACTGACCTATGAAGGACACGATTATACCCCGTTCGCTTCGCTGTCGGACGATTTCCTGCATGGCTCGGTTACCTGCAATTCGCCCAGCAAGGCGTTCAACCTGGCCGGAATGCAGATCGCCAATATCGTCTCGGCCGATGCCGGCGTGCGGACCGGAATCGATCGTGCGATCAACGACAACGAGGTGTGCGACGTCAATCCTTTCGGCGTGGAGGCGCTGATGGCCGCGTATGATCGGGGCGAGGAGTGGCTCGACCGGTTGAGGGAATACCTTGCGGACAACTATCGCATGCTGTGCGGGTTCTTCGCCGAGTATTTGCCGCAATATCCGGTACTGCCCCTCGAGGGCACGTATCTCGTGTGGATCGATTGCCGGACGACGGGAGTGAGCTCCGAGCAGATCGTGGCCAGGCTGCTCGCCGAAGCGAAGCTGATGGTCAGTCCCGGGACGATCTACGGCCCCGGAGGCGAGGATTTTATCCGGCTCAACATCGCATGTCCCAGATCGCTGCTCGAAGAAGGATTGCTGCGGCTGAGAAAAGTGCTCGGCAGATAGAGGATAATCCGGCAAGTTGAGTGTCTATGTCCTCCGGGAAGAGAAGAAAAGAGTACGTATTGCTGGAGTCGATCCGTTCCGGCAGGCCGATGAGCTGGAGGCAGCGGCTCGAGTTGATCGTGCGGTTGAGCGTTCCGTCGATGCTGGCCCAGCTCTCTTCGATCGTCATGCTGTACATCGATGCCTCGATGGTGGGCAGTCTCGGTGCCGAAGCCTCGGCGTCCATCGGTCTCGTATCTACGACCACTTGGCTTTTCAACGGGGTGTGCGCGGCGGCGGCCACCGCCTTTTCCGTTCAGGCGGCGCATCGGATCGGTGCCGATGACATGGAAGGGGCGAGGGCCGTCCTGCGTCAGTCCTTCGTCGCCGTTCCTCTTTTCGGCTTGCTGCTGTCGGGGATCGGCTGCTCGGTGAGCGGCTCATTGCCCGGCTGGCTCGGAGGAAACGCCTCTATCGTGCCCGATGCGGCCCGCTATTTTCTGATCTATTCGTTGTCCCTGCCGTTCCTTCAGCTCAATTTTCTTTCGGGCAGCATGCTCCGTTGCAGCGGCAACATGCGGATTCCGAGCATGCTGAGCATCCTGATGTGCGTTCTGGACGTCGTGTTCAACATCTTGCTTATCTTTCCGTCGAGGGAGTTGCGTCTCGGCGGATGGACGGTTTCCCTGCCCGGAGCGGATATGGGAGTGGCCGGAGCGGCGACGGGGACGGCGCTGGCCGTCGTCGTCGTGTCCTGCCTGATGACGGGCTACCTCTGCTTGCGCTCGCCCGAGCTCGCGCTCCTTCGCCGGCCGGGTAGTTTCCGTCCTACGAGACGTTGTCTTGCCGAGGCGCTCCGTATCGGGGGACCGGTCGGCTGCGAGCACATCGTGATATGCGGAGCCCAGATCATGTCTACGATCATCGTCGCGCCTCTCGGAACCGCCGCCATTGCAGCCAACGCGTTTGCCATTACGGCCGAGAGTCTCTGCTACATGCCCGGCTACGGGATAGCCGATGCCGCGACGACGCTGGTAGGGCAGGGTGTGGGGGCAGGCCGGCAGGGACTGGCCCGGAAACTGGCAGGCATGACGGTGGGGATCGGCATGGCCGTGATGGCTGTCATGGGGCTGGTCATGTATCTGGCCGCGCCGCAGATGATCGGGGTTATGACCCCGGATGCCGAGATCCGTTCGCTGGGCACGGCCATTCTGCGAATCGAGGCGTTTGCGGAACCCATGTTCGCGGCTTCGATCGTCGCTTACGGCGCGTTCGTGGGAGCGGGCGATACGCTCGTTCCCAGTTTCATGAACTTTTTCAGCATGTGGGCGGTGCGTCTGACGCTGGCGGCTCTGCTCGCGCCGGTGCTGGGGCTGCGCGGCGTATGGATCGCCATGTGTGCCGAGCTTTGTTTTCGCGGGGCGATTTTTCTTCTCCGGCTTTGGAGAGGCAACTGGCTGAGACCGGTCCGGTCCGTCGTTGCGACCAATCGCTGATCCGATCGGTTTCTCGATGCGGACGGTCACGGATTCCCGGCCGAGGGCGGGGCTCCTGCTATCCGCAAGGCTTCCTCCAGCGCGACGTCCCGTCCGAGACGGATATCGTCGGCCGTCTCCTCGACATAGCGGTCGGGACGGATTCCCGTCCGGTAGAAGTAGCGGCTGCGGCCCAGATTGCTCAGAACCTTCGTGCCGGTGAAAGCGACTTCATATCCCGATGGCAACGGGAGATAGTTTATGGGACCGGTGCAGCCTCCGGTGTTCGTTCCGACGAGATAGCCCAGCCCGGCATAGCGGACGAAGTCCAGCACGCTTTCGTGGTGGCTCAGGTTGGAGGGACCGGTCAGGAAAATGTTTTTCCGGTTCGGTTCCGGAGGCGTGATGTCCGGCAGCGTGTCTTTCAGCTCGGGAATTTCGGGATGCGTGAGGCAGGGAACCAGCGAAGTCCCCTGTCGGAAAGACCGGCGGACGTCGGGGCAGAGCGGGGCGATCAGGTCTTGAAACAGAAATCCGATACCGTTGCGCATATCCGCGATTACCGTCTGTCCCGGCTGCCGGTTTTTCAACAGCTCTTTTGCCTCGTCGAGTCCGGTACAGGCCAGATTCAGATAGAGCGTGCGACCGTCTATCCACCGGCTCGGCCGCTGCTGCCGCAGCGACCGGAGCCATTCGGCGTACTCGGGCGTTTTCAGGCAATGCGTCATGACCGTTCGCCGGCGGCCTTCGCGCTCGATTTCGAGCGTAATCCGACCCTGCCCCGGACGGCACTGCCATTCTCTTGCAGCCATCCATGCTTTGAAGTGAGGGCCTCCGGAAATCATCTCTTCGCAGCGGCGGAAATCGTCCGTCGCATCCGCTCCGTCGACCCTCCGAACGATATCGCCCTTTCGCAACGAAGAGTCTTTCGAGTCGGTCACGACAATCTGCTTTCCTATTTTACGGACTTGCAGCGGTAAAAAGCGCTCCCGAGCTTTGTTGGCGGCAGGCTCGACGTAGCGCACATGGGCGTCTTCGATCTGTGCTATCATCAGTCGCAGCGGTTTCAGGTCGTATCGTTTGCAGCGGGAAGCCCGCGACAGCGCCTTGCGCAGTTCCTCGTCCCAGTCGAGCCGCATTTCCGCAAGATAGGGGCCGAAATATTTTATCGCATTCCATGCCACGATGAGGTCGGCATACATTTTCGCGCGATCCGACGGTGCGGCGGATTCCGTCGCGCGGAGGAGGTCCTCCAGTGTTTCCGGATCGCCCGACGGATAGGTTCCGCTCCGTGTGTCGTATAGTGCCAGCGGTACGTGAGCATACAGCCCCTCAGTCAGCCGTTCCGACCGGTATTCGCCGCACGAGGTGTGTCCTTCGAAAAGCTGCATGCGGGCCGGAAGCAGGTCGTACACCCGGATGTCGTATCTTCCCGAAGAGTCGGTCCGATACCGGTAGCTACGGCTTTCGTAAACCGGGGAAGGCGATTTTTTGCCCGTTTTTAGGTTTCCCATCTCGATCGCCCCGACCGAGAAGGAGCCTCCTACGTCGGCGTATATGCCCCATCGGATGGCCTCTCCTCGATTTTCGGCGGCGACCGACAAGCTGCGCTCGTAGGTTTCCCACTGTCCGTCGTTTTGAACGAGCCACCGGTCGGCATCGGGACCGAACGGCACGACGTCCCGCCACTGCGGTCTCGTGGCTACCTTGAAGGAGAGACGGAGATCGTCCGACGGCGCGTTTTTCCGGATGCGTGCCCTGACCTTGATTTCGTGGTCGCCGTAATCGGCCGCCGGAAACAATTGGCCGAAAAGTACCAGCCGCTTGTCGTTGCGGTACTCAAGCGGCCGGTTCGTCCGCTTGCTGATATAGTCGCCGTTGAATATCTGTCCGTCGAGAAAAACGGCCGTTTCCGTATCCACGCCCTTGTGCTGCCATGCCACGACTTGCCTGCCGGAGGTGTCGGGAGGCGTTATGCGGGCAGGCAGTCCCTCGTCCCGCCCGTGGTCCGAAAAGCCGATTCCGGGAGCGAGCGGCCGGAACAGACGTTCGAGCTCCCTCTCCAGCTCCTCGGTCGATTCGCATGCTGCCACCCGTTCTACTCCGTACAGCGCGAATCGGTTCCAGTCGACCCGCTGCGCCTCGTCCGACGGATGGAACCATCGGACGAGCCCGTACGTGCGGGTGAAGGCTTCGATGTTTTGCAGCGATTGCCGGTCCGGTCGGTCGTTGCAGCCGAAGATTCCGGCGTAGAGCGTCAGCAGAAGGCCTGCGAGCGGAAGTTTTTTCATCTTTCGAGGAGAGTTCGGCGCATCGTTTCCTTGCAATATAATACATTGCGTCCGACATTCCAAGGGCCGGGGTAGGGGGCGGATGAAAGGAACGGCCGGGTATTGCGATGCGCCCGGAAAAAGGATGCGGGACCGGAGGTCCGGGATACGCGATGACCGGCCTGTTCCGAACCGATTCGCATGCGCCGGATGCGGGACATCGGAGGCGTAGGGCTTGTGAATCAGGAATCGGGGTAGATTTTTCTGTAATGCGTCTACCGATGTTTCGTCAGTCTTTTTTATTTTTGTAGTCTAAAATCGGCGGTCGGAAGACGTTGCGTGCGTGAAACGAGGGTTTCCGAGACCGGATACGTTCCCGTTCGGGCCGAATTCCGTTGAGCAGACAGTTGTTGACGGCTCTATGAAAAAATGTCATTCGATCATTTGGACGCTGTGCCTGATTCCTTTCGTCGGTCTGGCGCGTGCGGCGGCGACGGAGCCCGATGCGCTGCCGGGACCGGCGCGCGATCTGGGGGAGGTGGTCGTGACCGGCACTCGCAGCGAGACCGATATCCGGCATCTGCCGATGACCGTTTCCGTTGTGGACCGGCGGCGGATCGAGCAATCCAACATGCCTTCGCTGCTGCCGATTCTTTCGGAGCGGATTCCGGGGCTGTTCTCCACCGGACGCGGCATTATGGGTTACGGCGTTTCGGGCGGAGCGGCCGGCCAGATGTCGCTGCGCGGCATAGGCGGTCCGGCGCAATCGGGCGTTCCGACGACCGGGATGCTCGTGCTGATCGACGGTCACCCACAGTATATGGGGCTGTTCGGCCATCCGATATCGGACGCATACCAGTCGCTGATGGCCGAGCGGGTCGAGGTGCTGCGCGGTCCGGCATCGGTTCTTTACGGCTCGAACGCTATGGGCGGAGTCGTGAACATCGTCACGCGCAAGATGCGCGAGGACGGCGTGAAAAATTATTTGCATACCGGCTACGGTTCTTACAATACGTTGCAGTCCGAACTGACCAATCGGATACGCAAGGGACGCTTCACGAGCGTCGTCAGCGGCTCTTACAACCGGACCGACGGGCATCGGGCGAACATGGGCTTCGAGCAGTACGGTGGTTATGCCAAACTGGGCTATGAAATTTCCGACCATTGGAACGCATGGGCGGACGTGAACGTGACCCATTTCAACGCTTCGAATCCCGGCGAGACGTTCGATCCGCTGATCGACAACGATCAGCGGATAACCCGCGGCATGACTTCGCTCGCGCTGGAGAACCGGTACGAGAAAACCTCGGGAACCCTGAGCTTTTTCTATAATTGGGGAAAACATTGGATCAACGACGGGTACCATCCCGACGAGCAGCCGTTGGACTATCGCTTCCGTTCGCGCGACGATATGCTGGGCCTGTCGTGGGATCAGAGCGTCCGGCCGTTCGAGGGAAATCGCCTGACGGTGGGTGTGGACTATTTCCGTTTCGGCGGCGAGGCGTGGAATCAGCCGGTCGGAGGCGGCGATCGCGAGATGCAGGCGGACAAGATACAGCATGAAACGGCGGGGTATGTCGATTTTCGCCAAAGCCTGACCTGCTGGCTGACTTTCGACGCCGGGCTGCGCCTCGATCATCATTCGTACGTAGGTACGGAGTGGGTGCCGCAAGCCGGATTGTCGTTCGTCCTGCCGCGTCGCGCGCTGCTCAAGTTTTCGGCAGCCAAAGGATTTCGTTATCCCACCATCCGCGAGTTGTATATGTTTCCTCCGGCCAATCCCGACCTGAAGCCCGAGCGGCTGTGGAGCTACGAGCTTTCTTTCTCCCAGCAACCGTTCGGAGGACGTCTCTCTTACGGAGTCAACGTCTTTCTTATCGACGGCGAGAACCTGATCGTGCGGATGCCGGTCGGCGGACGTCCCATGAACGTCAATACCGGGCGGATCCGGAATGCGGGCGTTGAGTTCGAGGCTTCCTGCCTCGTTTCGAGGTCGTGGTCGCTGGATGCCAACTACAGCTATCTGCACATGCAGCGGCCCGTGCTGGCTTCGCCCGAACACAAGCTCTATGCCGGGGCGACGTTCTCGAAGGGGCGGTGGAATGTTTCGTCTGGCGTTCAATACGTTGCGGATCTTTATACCGAAGTAAAGCTCGGTGACACGGGCGACTATGCTACGGAAAATTTCGTATTGTGGAACGTGCGAGGCTCGTTCCGTGCGGCCGATTGGCTCGGCTTTTGGGTTCGGGGTGAAAATCTGCTGGCGCAGAGGTACGAGACGGTCGCCGGCTTTCCGATGCCTCGGGCGACGGTCATGGCCGGAGCGAATATCCGTTTTTAGAACGAACCAATCAAATATATGCAGATATGCAAACGACTACTGTAAGACTCTATTCGTTGGGATACGGCCAGGCAAAGACCTATTGGACCGCATTCCTTTTCGTGGCAGGCAACGTGCTTCTTCCGCAGTTGTGCCATTTGTTCCTTCTGGGCGGCGTCCGGTAGCTGCCGATCTATTTCTTTACGCTTGTCGGGGCTTATAAATACGGCTGGCGCGTGGGACTTCTGACGGCCGTCGCGTCGCCTTGGCTGAATTCGGCGCTTTTCGGCATGCCCGCAGCGGCGGTCTTGCCCGCTATCGGGCTCAAATCCGTGCTTCTGGCCGGAGCGGCCGGTTTCGCTGCCGCTCGTTTCCGCAAGGCGTCGCTCGGGCTGCTTGCCGCTGTGGTAGCGTTCTATCAGGTTGCCGGCACGCTGGGCGAGTGGGCTCTGACCGGTAGCTGGCATATGGCCGTACAGGATTTCCGTATCGGAATTCCCGGCATGCTGCTTCAGATTCTCGGGGGATGGCTTTTTATCAACCGCTTAATCCGTAGATAGACATGGCCGGGAAACTGGGATTCGGAATGATGCGTCTTCCGCTCATCGAGCCCGAGAACGACCGTGCGGTGGATATGCGTCAGGTCGAACGGATGGTGGACGCTTTTATCGAGCGGGGCTTCACCTATTTCGATACGGCCTACATGTATCATGACTTTACGAGCGAGTGCGTGGCGCGCGAGGCGCTTGTCAAACGCCATGCCCGCGATTCGTTCACGCTGGCGTCGAAACTGCCGACGATGTTTCTGAAAAAGGAAGACGATCAGGAGCGTATTTTCGGCGAGCAGCTGGTCAAGTGCGGAGTCGATTATTTCGACTACTATCTGCTGCATAGTCTCAACGGCACGAACTATGCGACTGCCGAGCGGCTCGGCAGTTTCGCCTTTGTCGCCCGCAAGAAGGCCGAGGGCCGCATTCGCCACGTCGGCTTTTCGTTCCACGACCGGGCCGAACTGCTGGACGAGATCCTGACGGCGCACCCCGAAACGGAGTTCGTGCAATTGCAGATCAACTACCTCGACTGGGACAACGAGAGTATTCAGTCGCGCATGTGCTACGAGGTGGCTCGCCGTCACGGCAAACAGGTCGTGGTGATGGAGCCCGTCAAGGGAGGCGCGCTGGCTCGTGTTCCGGCCGAGGCCGAGCGGCTTTTCCGCGACTTGAGGCCCGATCTTTCGCCGGCGTCGTGGGCCATCCGCTACGCGGCAAGCCTCGACGGCGTCATGATGGTTCTCAGCGGCATGTCGTCTCTGGAGCAACTTTTGGACAATACGTCCTATATGCAGAGTTTCGAGCCTCTGTCGGACAGGGAGCGAGCCGTCGTGACCGAGGCCGTTGGGATTATCCGTCGCTCGATAGCCATCCCGTGCACGGCATGCCGCTATTGCGTGCCGGGCTGTCCGAAGCAGATCGCCATTCCCGAGTATTTCGCGCTGTTCAATGCCGAAAAGCAGTCGCTCAACCGGGGCTTTTCGATTCAGCGGGCCTATTACGAGACTTATGCGGGTACCCGTGGAAAGGCTTCCGAGTGTATCGCTTGCCGCAAATGCGAGAGAATCTGTCCGCAGCACTTGCCGATTACGGATTATCTCAGGCAGGTCGCGGCTGCATTCGAGTCGTAGCGGCCGAACCGGCCCGATCGTCACCGGAACAGCCCGCCGACAAGGTATTTGGGAATCGTGGCTTACACGGAGCTATATTTCGGACATTCTGTTGCGTCGCCAAAGAACACTTTTTGCAGAACAACTCCTCAGTCCCGACGATTGTCAGGCATTGCTGCGAATCCCGGTTCCTCGAGCAGCTCGACACATGACTTGTCGGCGGATGCCGATCGATTATGTTCCTCCGCTTTGGTATATCGTCCGTATTTATGCCGACCCATGTCTGTAAGAGAGCGGTGCGAAAGCCGTGAGACCGCCCGACGGGTCCGTTTTTACGTATTCGGGACACGATCATATTTACAACTTAGATGAAATCAATTAATTTTGTAGAAACTATCGGAATATTTATTAGATGATTTAAGATTAATGAGAGGAATAAGTGCATTACTTTTAATCATGGCATTAATAGTCTTGCCGTTAATAGCTTTGCTATATTATATTGGGGTTGCTGTATGCGTTGCTGCGATAGTATGTGCGATAGTTTATGGTTGTTATTGTTTGTTTCTGTTTGTCTATTTTTCATCTCGAAAGTTCTCCAGATTGAAGGTTTCTATAAAGGAAAATATTCAGGATTGTAACGAATTGAATTTACATATAGAGAATCTAAAACATTCATACGATAAATATTATAAACAAAAATTGGATGGCGGTATATCCTCTTTTGTCGATAAAAGTATCTGGAATTATCAACGAACGGAATTTTCTAAATACAAAGAGGCAGACAATATCTATAATTGTTCAAGACAGGTCTGTGCTAATGCAAGGAATCAACCATTTAAATATATATGCAAATACTTTAAAATCAGTTGCAATGAAGATAGCCTAGCTTTCCATGAAGATTTGGTAAATAAGTTTTCAGCTATCGAACAGGGTAAGAAATCGTACATCGCGGAGCGCGAGGCATTGATAAAGTCCGTACATACTGAAGTTCCTACGCTTATCATGCTTTTCAGTATGAATCGGCTCTATCGTGAACTTGGGATTCGGCCATTCGATATTGAAGATAAATATTATCCTTCTTATCGGTTTTTATATGTGAGTTCCGGTGGCAATAGTTCTCTGGAATGTACTGTGGATTTTGATGTGCCGACTTTGGAAAAATTTGTCCATTATATAGCATCCGTTATTGAAAAGAAAAATTCAATGGTGTGCCAAAGGCAACTGATGACAAACAATTTAAGAGAACAGATAAAAAGGAGGGATGGATATAAGTGTGTTTGTTGTGGAGCTTCTTTAGAGGATGAGCCACATCTGTTATTGGAAATAGACCATATTATTCCTGTATCTAAGGGGGGCAAAACGTTGCCAGAGAATCTACAAACTTTATGTTGGCGTTGCAATAGGAGCAAAAGTGATAAACTCGTTAATTAAAACGGATTCGTTTTCACAATTATTTTTGTAGGACAAATATTTTTAATCCTTGTTTGTGTTTTACAAAAGTTTGATATTAAATATGTCTCTTGGGCACCATAAAGCACCGACGGGATAAACAAGTTGTCCCGTCAGTGCTTAATTATTTAATCTATTAAGGATCAGTACTCCTCCTCGTTGAAGAATTGCTTGCTTATTGAATTTCAAACTATTAGTCAAATCCCGATGAAATTTGCACAAACAAACAGCACCGTCTGAGACGAGCTGAGGCAATGGGAGGAATTGGTGGACAAACAATGTTTTTATGATGTACATTCAATGTTTGTTCTTAAAATCACATTATTTCTCTCCGTTACTATTCCTTACGGAATCATATCTTACCATAAATTTCAACACACCTTGTTTCACATTAAAATAATCAACCATTTCATCAATAATGGGAATGAATATCTTATTCTTAGTGATAATCGTCGTTGTAGGAATGGTTTTTGCACCTTTAACATTATTTCCAAGAGGTTTATCTAAATCTAATTGATAATAAAGTGTCAAATTATTTGATGCATGAGTAAAGAAGAAAATTACACGATGCATACTCCAAAGAACATTGGTTGTGTGCGGTTGGTAAAAGAACTCTGCATAATCTCTATATAATTTATCTGACAAAGATAAGAACAACTTAATATTATTCAAATCATGATTTATGGTGTCTGTTCTTAACACTTTAAAATCAATATTTTTATCTAGTCTCATAATAGGAGGCATAGGCATATAAGGATCACTATCATTATTTGACCTATTTGTTTTTGCGCCTTGTGTTTCTCCAAGCACATCAGACACACTTCCTATATTTCTTGCATTTACTTCTTGTTTCTGTTTTTGCTTATTAGATCGAGCAATATTAATAATATCATGCATACTTCTTTTGCCAGCAAGGTAATCATCCATCATATCCCCAACATCTCCAAGATCTCCATTTTCAATAGTAAATAACTCTCGTTTTTTCTGAAAGTATGCATACAAGGCATCAGCTCCTTCCTTTGTAGCAGAAGGCAGATAATTTGAAAATCTAGGGTATAATCTGGTTCTTACCATATCTTTTATAAACTGTTCAAAAAGAGCATAATTGTCTTTATATACAGTTTTTAGATAATCTAATTCAGTTGAAGAGCGCGAAAGAAAGATATGAATATAATTCCCTTCCTCTTGTACATTAATAGATAAGCTATGGCTGATATCAGCATATGATAGTTTAAAATTACTTAGGGAGTAATCATCTTCTATGACCATACGAGTTCTCATTAAAATGGCAATTTCTTCAGCTGTTAGTTCAAGATCATCATATATTTTTTTTATGTGCACATCATCCTTTATTTCTGGGATTGATTTTTTTATTAATACCTGTTGCTGAATATGTGCGCGATTGTAATCATTACTGAAAGTCAGTATTATGTTTGTATTATCCTTTAAAGACTCTAATGCTTCTTTATTTCCTTTGAAGTAATAAACAGTTTTGCCATCTATCACTTTTTGAACATCTTTAAGTTTAATATTTTCTTCAGACTTAGCAATCGGAATCTCTATGAACCCTGCTAAGTCATATCTTCTTGTGCTTCTTATATAAGTATGCAACTCACGTGAATTATTCGCTATTGGATATTTTGCTATTTCAGATGCAACTATATCATCTGCGATCTTTACAAGATTTGACACAAAAGAAGTACTCTCTCTGCTAACAGCCTCTCTTCCTGCCGTCGGTACCAAGGTGAGAAGGTTTACTATTCCATTTAAATGGAATACCGAATTAACGGCAATTGATGCCAGACCAAAGGAATTCCTCAAACCGAACAAAACAGAATCGGATGCCTTCAAGCAAACATCTCCCTGTATTTGGAGATGATTATAAATTATGTTTGTTATTTTACACTGTGGTAATACTGACATTCCATTATTAAGAATTACTCTATAATCAAATTCAACGAGAGAATTTTTATAATGCAAAAAACCACTATCTATACAATTTGTATTTAGAGTAATATCGTATGACTCTTGACTTATTAGTTCGTTGTTCAAATACACTGGTACTGAAAGATAGCGGACATAAGGTTTGAGGTAATTCAAAGCCTTATCCTTGTTTAATATAAACTCTGGAGATATAGTAACTAAAATAGTAGTACCAAAATCCGCTCGCTTATTTGAACTTTCCGATATATGAATACAATTTTCGTTTAGAGATAACTCTGTTTTCCTAACACCAGAAATCCATGTGATATCTGTACCGTATAATTTTGACTCCACGTGTAATTCAGTACAAACGCCAAAGTTAGCCATTGCGCCAACACCAAATGTGCCAACGACTCCTGCCTCTCGTGCTTCTGGAGTATTTTTACCACTTGATCCGGCTGTCCAATAATGAGTTTTTAGTCCCTCTTCATCCATTCCAATCCCATTATCATAAATTGAAAGAGAGTCGCCTTCTATTGTAATACGAATTACGGGATCTCTGAAATTAGCGTCAATATAACGCCTCTGCAAAATTGCATCATAAGCATTTTGAACATTCTCTCGAAGCAAAGAGAGCGGAGAATCATATATTTGCGAGCACAAAAGATCTAATACACGATCAATTTGTATGTTAAAAGGTATATCGCTCATAATATTATCTAATATATCTAATTTTATCAGCTTCCGCAATCAGTATGTTAATATTCGCATCATTAATGCCATCCGACTTTATATCATTAACAATTTTATCAAAAGTATTCCAGGCACGAGTCTCAAGGCAAGCCCCTAATACAGAAATTTTTTGAGATATAGTGCGTGGGACAAATTCAATACTGCAAATTTCAACATTGCTTAACTCTTTTAAAAAATCATCAATAAACTTATCTGCTGAAGGTTCTTTATCACGAATAGAGATAAGAGTTTGAACTGCATTTTTATAATGATTTTCTATTTTTGCCTGACTTACACAATCAAATAAAATTCTTTTGTAGTCAATATTTGGCAGATTAAATTCCATTAAGTAAGAATCCTTTCCGTCTATTTGTTTGCTTCTCCAAGAAGGAATATCCCATGCTGTTTCATCTTCTCTTACATGCAGAGTAACATTCACTTTATTGCCACTTTGCTCTATTTCTAAAATATTGTACTGACAGTGTGTGCCTTCCGGCATAGTTTTACCTCGACCATATAAGCAACCAGAACTTATCAAAGTCATTTTCCCTTGTTTAAAAATATCTCGATATTCATATAGAACTTCAGCGTGATGTTGGTGCCCATATAGGCCTAACTGTATGTGGAAATCCATAAGACTATGAAGAATTCTTGGGTCAAGGTAATTCATTTGAGTCGGTATTCCTGATATGTTGTGATGCCATACACCAACAATGAATCGACCATGTTTAAATACTTTTGATAACGCGGATTGAGATTCTGCAATTGCTGCTGTGTTTATTGCACCTATTTGGTTAAGATGATCAATTCGATAACAACTATTAAAAGTTGCAAATGCAATATTATATTCCGGCAAATCTATAACTTTATTCAGCATATCACAATCATCTATAACGCGAATGCCTTCGTAAAACCTGTTATAAAATTCAACGAAAAATTTGAATCGAGACGCGTATTCGTTATCCTGATTAATTAGATAAAAACAAAAGTCTTTCCAGCTCCAACGATATTTAGGGTCACCTTTTAAATACCTTTCTTTCGCTTGTTCGCGCAAATTTTCTGGTATGGCCTCCATACTTCTGATCGTTGCACCTCTGTATAAATCATGATTTCCAGGAACAATGATTATTCTTGATTTATCGCCATCAAGGAAATGATCGACTAGCTTATTTAAAAATACTTCAACTTCGTTATATTGTTTTCGTATTATTCTATCTGCTTCATCTCCATTAGCTCCTTCAGCTAGATCTCCACACACCACAATAATTTCCGGTTTTGGTATATTTTGCTCGTATGAATCAGAATCATTACATAAAGAAGCAAACAAATGATTAAAATCATTGTTCTCTCCTTTATGTAAATCAGATATATGCAAGATTGAATAATGCTTATTCATACTAAACTGATTTCATTTTAATTAATTATTATATAGTTGTATAATGTTTTATTTTCAGCTCGTTTGGTTTAAATCCAATAGCGCAAAAATACAAAAGAATTCCGATTTATTGAATATAATTGCGTATATTTGTGCTGTTCAATCGAGATATAATATGAAACTAAATAGGATAAAAGCAGTACTGGCAGAGAAAGGGATTTCCCAGACATGGTTGGCAAAGCAACTTGGTAAAAGTTTCAGTATGGTGAATGCTTATGCATGCAATAGGATTCAACCAAACCTGGAGACCCTTCAGCAGATAGCTGTTATCCTACAGGTGGATTTAAAAGACCTGATAACCGATAAAGAAGAAAGGTGAAGCTCATGGAATATAAATTCAATGAAAATACACGTGTGCAGGTTCCTGCCGCCATGCATTTGTGTAGGCTTGGATATACTTATTTGGACAATATAACAGAATATGACAGTAAAACAAATATTCTGACGGATGTATTTTTGCGCAGCGTTCAACGTTTGAATCCGGCACTGTCCGAATTACAGGCAAGACAATTGCTGAATGAAATTACATTGATACTTGACAATAATGACCTTGGAAGGGAGTTTTTTAATAAACTGTCTTCCAATAGCAATATCAAGCTGATAGATTTCCAAGATGCTGACCGTAACGAATGGCATGTAACTACCGAATTCACTTGTGAGAATCAGGATAACGGAGACAGTTTCAGACCGGACATAACATGTTTTGTAAACGGACTGCCATTAGCTTTTATTGAGGTCAAGAAGCCGAATAACCATGACGGCATTCTGGCAGAAAGGGAGCGTATCAATGTGCGGATGCGCAACGAAAAATTCAGAAGATTCTTGAATGTCACCCAGCTGATGATATTTTCCAACAATCAAGAATATGATAATGAAAACAGGGTTCCTATTCAAGGTGCGTTCTATTGCTGCTCTTCGAAGGATAAGGCTTTCTTCAATGTCTTCCGTGAGGCTGATAAAGATTTTGTGACTAAATATCCATATAAGGCCGTATCTGACAGTGTGGAGAAACAGATATTGCAACACCGGAATTGTGTCGTGATCAAGAATCTGCCTGATTATAATACGAACAAAGATACGAATACTCCAACCAACAGGATTCTGACATCGATGCTCAGTAAAGAGCGTTTTTTGTTTTTATTGAGATATGGTTTTGCCTATGTGGACAGAAAGATTGAACTGGAAGACGGTAGTAAGACTACACAGTTGGAAAAGCATGTAATGCGTTATCAGCAGCTTTTTGCCTCACTGGCCATTCGAAAGAAATTGGATAATGGTATCAAGAGTGGTATCATCTGGCATACACAAGGCAGTGGAAAAACAGCCTTGGCATATTATTCCGTACGTAGTCTGACCGATTTTTATGCGGCAAAGAATACAGCTGTAAAATTTTATTTCATTGTTGACCGCCTTGACTTGATGGAGCAGGCCAAGGATGAATTTGTGGCAAGAGGACTGTCTGTCAGAACTGCAAACAGCAGGGATGAATTGATGTCAGATATACGGAGTACGAATTTGACAGAAAATGCGGAGGGTAAAGCTGAGATAATGGTGGTAAATATCCAGAAATTCAAACAGGATTCTGCCAAAATACAGATTGATTCCAATTACAGCATCCAGTTGCAACGTATTTTCTTTATTGATGAAGCGCATAGAGGGTACAATCCACATGGAAGTTTCTTGGCAAACCTATTGGCAGCCGATAAGGATGCTATAAAAATTGCTTTGACAGGTACGCCTTTGTTAAAAGAGGAAAGGGAGTCTTGGCGTGTATTCGGTGATTACATTGATACCTATTATTACGACAAATCAATAGCAGACGGTTATACACTGAAACTCATGCGGGAGCCTGTCGAAACAATCTATAAAGAGAAAATAGAGAATATTCTTGACAAGCTGGCAGGCGGCATAAAAGTCAGAAGAAGTGATATTGACCGCAACAAGATCATTGAACATGAATCTTACCTCAATGCATTGATAGACTATATTATTGCCGATTTCCGTAGGTTCCGTATCGAACAGGCTGATGATACTGTAGGTGCAATGATTGTATGCAAGACAAATCCTCAAGCCCGTGAAATGTATCGTTTGTGGCAAGAGCGTTTCAACAAAGCTTTGTATATCGAAGGGAAACATGATGAAAGTCTGATGTTGGCGGCTGAACCTATGATTGCCTATGGATATCATGCAAAACCCTTGAGAGCTTCTTTGATTTTGCATGATGAAGGAGACAAGGAAGAGCGTAAGGCGTACATTGATGAGTACAAGAAAAAACTATCAGTCGATGTCCTGATTGTCAACCAGATGCTTCTGACTGGGTTCGATGCTCCCCGTTTGAAGAAACTCTATCTGGGTCGAAGTCTGGACGGACACGATTTGCTGCAGGCACTGACTAGAGTAAACAGACCATACCATAAATTCAAATATGGTTATGTAGTGGATTTTGTAAACATCAAGGAAAATTTTGATGCGACTAATGACCGCTATCTGCGTGAACTGAATCGTACTGCCGATATTAAAGAAACAGGCGAAAAAGAAACAGTAGGAGAAGCTCTCATTGTAGATAAAGAGCAGATTGTAGAGCAGATAAAAGAAATTCGCAGCGTTTTATTCAATTACACATGCGACAATCCTGAAGAGTTCAGAAAGGAAATAGATGAGATTGAAAACAAAGACAATCTATATACGCTCCGATCTACTCTCGAAAATGCCAAGGCAATCATTAACCAAGTAAGGGCTTTTGGCGATGAAGAGTTGAAAGAACGAATCAACAGTTTGCCTAAAGGTACTATTCCTACTCTGATCACTGAAGTTTCTCACCGTATAGAACGAATGAATTTTCTGGAAAGTACCGAACATAAGGCAGATGTATCTGGAATTATCAATGTCGCTCTTTCTGAACTGGAATTTGAGTTCAAAAAAGGCATTTCAGAAGAATTACGTATTATTGTAAATGATATTCGGGAGCGTTGTGAAAAAGTACAGGCTGAATTTGAAGCCAACTTTGACAAGACGGAAGACAAGTATGTGATTTTGGCTGAAGAGTTCCGGGAATACTTCAGAAAGAAAGGCTTCGTTCCTCAAAATACGCAAGAAGCTAAAGAAAGCATTGATTATATGGATTCGGTAATGAAGAAAATCCGTGAGATAAACCGTCGCAATAATATACTCAAAAAGAAATATCAGGGAGACGAGCGCTTTGTCCGTATCCACAAGCGTATAGAAGAAGAAAATGAAAAACGAGAAAAGCCTCTTATTTCCAAAACTGAATACGAAATAGCAGAAAGTCTGTCAAAAATGAAGCGTGAGATTGATAACCGTATCTACCTTGATATAAACATCATAGCGAATGAAAACAGTTTCAAACGGGATACGTTGGCTATGATAGGCCATCAACTCGTCGACTTGGGGATAAAAGCGAGTCTTCCCGACAGGAAGTTTATCAACAATCTCATTGCAAATGAATATATAAACCAATACAATCAACTTTACTTGAGATAATATGGATGCAAATACGCAGAATATATCAGAAGCTACTATAGCCCTTATTGATTCATTGAAATCGACCACTTCCTATTTTGGTCTTGCCAATAGTGGTGGTGAGTACAAGATTATTACGGAAATGTTTCTGTATAAGTATTTCAATGATAAATTCGGATATGAAGCAAAGCGGGATAAGATATACGGAGAAAGATTGAGCAAGGCAGACAAGTGGGATGCGGAATATGATAAATTCACTGAAGAGGAAGTCGAAGACTTGTTCAGCTATCTTCCCGCATCAGTTCCTTTGCTTAAACCTGAGCATACACTGGCACATTTGTATAATACTTCCGGATCAGGTGATTTTTCCACACGGCTGGATGCGACACTGATTGACATTGCCAATCTGAATGCGGATACTTTTTCTGTTGTAACTTCAGGGAAAAGCAGAGTCAATATATTCAGTGCGCTCACACAGTATGTAACAGATCCGCAGAAAAGGGATGATTTTGCACGGTCATTGATGAGTTCCGTTGCATCATTCAATTTTGAAAGCGTTTTTGCGGAAAAATATGATTTCTTCTCACGGATATTTGAATATCTTATAAAGGATTATAACAATGCTGGGGGCGGAAAATATGCGGAATATTACACCCCGAAAGCCATCGCACAGGTAATGGCCCGCCTGCTGGTCGGAGATGATGCAAACCTACGTGGAGTGACCTGTTATGACCCATCTGCAGGAACAGGTACTTTGCTTATGGCTTTGGCTCATCAGATAGGTGAAGACCGTTGTACGATCTTCAGTCAAGACATATCGGAAAAATCCAGTGAGATGCTCCGGCTGAATCTCATTCTGAACAATCTGTCAGGAAGTCTTCCTAATGTTGTACAAGGGAATACTCTTACGGAACCATACCACAAGGAAGAAAACGGATCTCTCCGAAAATTTGATTTCGTTGTGTCCAATCCGCCATTCAATCTGGATTTCTCAGATTTTAGAGATACATTGGCTTCTGATACGGTGCGTTTTTGGGCGGGAGTCCCATCTGTGCCAGCAAAGAAGAAAGAGTCAATGTCTATCTACTTGTGTTTTATCCAGCATCTTATCAATTCGCTGAAAACAAATGGCAAGGGAGCTATTGTCATTCCTACGGGATTCATTACAGCCAAAAGTAGTGTTGAAAGAAAAGTCCTGACGAAAATTGTAGATAACCGCTGGGTGTATGGCTGTATTTCTATGCCAAGCAATGTGTTCGCAAATACAGGTACGAATGTTTCCGTTCTGTTCTTTGACAAAGCTGCTTCTGCCGAGAAAGTCATATTGATTGATGCGAGCAAGTTAGGAGAGGAATATAAGGAAGGGAAAAATAAAAAACGTAGATTGCTGAAGGATGACATTGACTTAATTGTCAATACATTCAAAAATAAAGAAGCCGTAGAGGATTTTTCGGTTGCGGTAAGCTATGATGAAATAAAGGAAAAAGGTTATTCGTTGTCTGCCGGACAGTATTTCGACATCAAGATTGATTATGTGGACATTACTGAAGAAGAGTTCAATAACCGCATGGCAAATTATAAGGCTGAACTGTCACGGCAATTTGCTGAGAGCCATCGTCTGGAGGAGGAGATAATGAAGCAGTTGGATGCTTTGCACTTTAACGTAAATGTTGGAAATAATGAGTAAAGAATTGACCATCATAGATAAAGACTATATCCGGTGGGTGGAAGACCTTAGTGTACGCTATCGTCAAAGTCAAATTAGAGCAGCGGTCAGGGTTAACCGTGAGTTGCTTAAATATTACTGGGAACTTGGTCGTGACATAGAAGAGATGCGTGTGGAAGAACGATGGGGTGAGAAAGTCATCAAGAATCTTTCTGTGGATTTACAGCGCAGAAATCCCAACGCCACAGGCCTTTCTCGAACCAATATATATTATGCAAAGAAATTCTATCTGCTTTATTCTCAGTATCTAAAAGTTGTCCCACAAGCTGTGGAACAATTACAAGATGGAAAAGTGCCACAACCTGTGGCAGAATCTTCGAAGTCTGTCCCACAAACTGTGGGACAATTGGAAGAGATGCTTTTCTCCATACCTTGGGGGCATCACCGTTACTTGATGGACAGGTACAGTAAAGAACCGGCAAAGGCTCTCTTCTATGTGAGAAAGACTATGGAAGAGGGTTGGAGTCGAGACACATTGCTCAACTTTATGGATAGCGGCCTGTATGAACGGGAAGGAAAGGCTTTGACAAATTTCACCCGCACATTGCCGGAAGCGACAAGCGATCTTGCACAAGAACTGACAAAAGACCCTTATAACTTTGCCTTTACAGGAATAACTCAACCTTATAATGAGCATATTCTCAAAGATGCGCTGCTTGCCAATATCTCGCAATTCTTGCTGGAACTCGGTACTGGATTCGCATACATAGGCAAAGAGTATAGACTTCAGATCGGACAAAAGGAGAAATTTATCGATCTGCTTTTCTACAACTTGAATCTATCATGCTATGTAGTGATTGAAGTGAAAATCGGCGAATTTGATTTTCAAGACCTCGGACAGTTAAGCGGCTATGTGGTCGCTTGTAATCATATTCTTAGAAAAGAGGGAAGAGACAATCCTACAATCGGTTTGCTTATTTGCCGCCAAAAGGATTCAATGCTTGCCCAATACGCATTGGAAGGCAGCAATCTCCCATTGGGAATATCTGAATATGAGCTATCAAAACTTTATCCGGAAAAAGTGGAGGGAACTATGCCTACTATAGAAGAGATTGAGGCAAGATTAGGTGAAAATCTAAATGGAAAACAAACTGAATTATGATCGACAACCTGGTTCAATGGGCAACCTTATTAAGCCCAATAATTAGTGTAATTGCTATAATTGTCGCACTACATGTAGCTCGCAGTTCATCAAAGGATGCACAAAAGCAGATTGCTGCAATTCGTCACTTGCTTGATGTATTCATAGCTGCTAATAATCTGGATATAGGAGAAGCACAACGAAAATATCAACAGCAACTTGTAGAATTAGATAAAGAGATTGAAGATGCTCAAATGGAGGTTGATATAGTATACCCTTTTGTAGGAGGAGCAAGAATTGACCATATCATAGCAGCACAAGAAAAAGCAGAACAGAAAGCGCATCTCGATCAGTTATTGGCCAAGCGCAGGGAGATTGAGGTAAATCTATCTTTAATTCAAGATTATGTTAAAAAAGCGACACGGTAAATGGAATTGAAAAAATATAAGCTTGGAGAAATCCTCGATGTCACAAGAGGAGCAAGTCTCAGTGGCGAGTTTTATGCCACCGAGGGTGAATACATCCGTCTGACTTGTGGTAACTTTGACTATCAGAATAATTGCTTCAAAGAGAATAAGTCCAAAGATAATCTCTATTATACAGGTGACTTTCGATCTGAGTTCTTAATGGAAAAAGGAGATATTATCACTCCTTTGACAGAACAGGCTATAGGTCTGCTTGGCTCAACTGCTATTATTCCCGAAAGTGGTAAATATATCCAAAGCCAAGATGTGGCAAAAATTATTTGCAAAGAGGACTTGTTAGACAAAGATTTTGCATTTTATCTTATACCCTCTACTTTGGTCAAACAACAACTAAGTGCAGCTGCCCAACAAACAAAAATCCGCCACACTTCACCAGATAAAATTAAGGATTGCACCGTGTGGATTCCTGAATTGGCGGAACAGAAACGCATTAGCAAGTTGCTTCGTAGTCTTGACTGCAAAATAGAGCTTAACAGAGCTATAAATCAGAATTTAGAGGCGATGGCAAAGCAACTTTACGATTATTGGTTTGTGCAGTTCGATTTCCCGAATGAGGAGGGTAAACCGTACAAGTCAAGTGGTGGCGAAATGGTTTGGAATAACAAATTGAAGAGGGAAATTCCTGAAGGTTGGAAAGTCAAAAGTATATTTGAAGAGTTAGATGTTCAATATGGTTACCCATTTTCTACTGAATTATTTACCGAAACAGAGACATCTATTCCAGTTGTTCGCATTCGTGATATTGTTGCAAACACGGTCTCTGCTTATACTACAGAAGACACAGATTCTAAGTATTTGCTAAATAAAGGAGATTTAGTAATTGGAATGGACGGTAATTTTCACATAAACTATTGGTCTGATGACATATCATATCTTAATCAACGAAGTGTAAGATTACGAGCATTGAATGATTCCAATGTTTCCATAATTCAAGCAAGACTTGACATTGAGCCATATATAAAAGCAAAAGAAGCAAGAGCGAAAGGTTCAACTGTTGGACATTTGTCTGATAAAGACATGAAAGAACTTTATGTCATGGTTCCTCCCGAATATGGAGCAAGAAACGAATTTGATGCATTACTATATCAAATCATACTTAATAGGAATGAAATAATTAGCCTAACTAAGCAACGAGACCATTTACTTCCTCTTTTGATGAATGGACAAGTATCGGTAAATTCTGATTTATCTGCTTATTGAGTTCTATCTTTTTGTCTAATGCAGAGAATATTTCGCCAATTTGTTTTTGTTTTTGCAATGGAATTACTGGGACAGGAAATGAATTAAGTGTTTCTGCTGATAACGCATAGCGTTGTCCACTTCCCGAAGCATTGAAAGCGAAATATTTCTTTGCATAGCCCGTATGCATAAGGGCATTCAAATAACGTCCATCTAGAATATCTTTATTGGGCGTTATCAATGCACAATGATAACCCAATATGACATCATTAAAATCATCGGCTATATAAGTAGAAATGCCAATGTCATCACGAGTTTCACTATCCTTGGTTAATGCAACTTGACCTTTCTTCAATTGGAACTTGGAAATTTCATTGGGACGGGCAGTGGCAAGCATAAAACTATCATGCCGAGCCATAGTGATAGCCCAGTTATAATAGACATCCACAAAATTACATAGACGGATATCTTCTTCTCCATCTTTTATTTTCTTATCTACTCCACTAATTTCTACAGTAGCGATATCTCCTAATTTATATTTTCTCATTTGCATCCAATTTTGATGCAAATTTACGCATTTTCAGGCTGAATCCGGTATGATTGTCTATCCCAAATATTTCTTATGACCCAACTTTACATTATTTTGGTTTACAATGGCATAGTGTAGAGTCGTATCAATACGCACATGGCCCAATAAGCGTTGAACTTGCTCGATAGGCATACCTTTGTCAATAGCCATTGTCGCAAGTGTTCGGCGAAATTTGTGAGGATGTACCTTTGGCATAGAAAGAGATTGCCCTAACTTTCTGACACGCACTTCCACACCGCTGATAGTAAGACGTGTATGAGGCGAATGCAGTGAAACAAATAAAGCAGGATTGCTATCTGTGCGTGCATCGAGGTATTGCTGCAAATGTAACTTCGTTCTGGCATTGAAATAAACGATGCGTTCTTTATTACCTTTTCCGAACACAATACATTGCCGTTCGTGGAAATCTATATCATCACGGTTCAGTTTTACAAGTTCTCCTACACGAATGCCTGTAGACGAAAGGATGTCTATAAGAGCAAGATCTCGTTTATTAGTACAACTATCACGCAGTTGTTCCAACTGTTCATCAGAAAGCACCTCCTTAACAAGTGAATCCGTTTTTACCTTGTGAATGCGTCTGACCGGACTTTTGGCAATATAATCTTCATCTTCTAACCATGCAAAGAAACTAGAAAAAATACGTCGCATATTGTCAATAGTTACTTTACTGGACAAATGCTCTTCTTGATAATTGGACATATAGGTACGAATATCTGTTGTGGTTATATGACAAATAGCCACGGAAAGTGTAAATAACAATCGTTCAATAGTGTTACGATAGTATGCCAATGTTTTATCAGAGCATCCTTCTATCTTCTTTGCTGAGATAAAAGAATTTAAAAGATGCTCATTTTCTTGTGCTTGTTGTTTGGCACATTCTTTCTTTTCGATAATTTCCACCTTATGCAGTTCTGATGCAAGTACCGCTTTAAGCTGTACCATTTGTCGGCAATCCAAGTTACGCTGCATTTTCGCAACTATCGCCTGAATGATGTTCTCTTTCATAATTCTGATATTTTAGTCCATATATAATATAAAGGACTGCTAAATCAGAATTTAGAGGCAATGGCAAAACAACTCTATGAATACTGGTTCATACAGTTCGATTTTCCTAACAAGGATGGCAAACCATACAAGTCAAGTGGTGGCGAAATGGTTTGGAATGAAAAATTGAAACGAGAAATCCCCAAAGAATGGTGTTCACATGAAATTAAAGATTTTATGAGAATTTTTACAGGAAAAAAAGACGTTTCAAAAGCGATACCCGGAAAATATAAATTTTTCTCTTGCGCACCAGAACCAATTACATCAAATGAATACATATATGATGGTGCAGCCGTTCTTGTTTCCGGAAATGGAAGCTATACTGGTCGAGTTTCTTTTTATAAAGGAAAGTTTGATTTATATCAACGAACATATGCTTGTGTACTAGATGCTGAAACAGAAAATATCCCTTTCTTTTTTTATACATTACGATACTTGTTTCAACCAGCGTATAGTGGAGGAAAACATGGTTCTTCCATTCCATATATTGTATTAAGCGATTTAGCCAATTTCAAATTTGCTTATAATAAACTTTACCTTGAACAGTTTATTTCCACGATAAAGCCTTTATTTGACCAACAGTCTATCAATATGGAGGAATTAGAATCCTTAACTAAGCAACGCGACAAACTTCTCCCGTTGCTGATGAATGGCCAAGTATCGGTAAATTCTGATTTATCGGTTTGTATTAACTTATTCATTAGGACAACCACAAGAATTTGCAGCTATCCTAATGATTTATTTTGGAGTTACCTGCGTATAGTTTTTCTTTGAGAATTACGGGCAACTTGCACTGCGTGCATCAGGCACCTCCGTTTATACGCCTCTTCCTCTTCATCCGGCCTGCGACCATCCCAACGAAGGTCTGAGTCGGAATTACCACTACCGCCTCCAGAAGAAACTGGTATTGGTTGCCCACTGATGAGCGCATCGGCTACTGCAAAAATCATATTGCGAGCTGAAGGTATAGCCAACTGGCCGAGCAATGTATTCAGCTCTGACTCCAAATTTTCGTTTGCGTCTAAAAGAGTTTTATTCTCCCGTCTCAACTGATAAAGTTCACCGTAATCCGCCAGAACATTATTCTGGGCGGCTTCGACCTGTAGGGCTGCATCATTTCTGTATAGAGATTCTATCTTACGGACAATCTCGGTGAACTGCTTGGCGATAAGTCTATTCTGTCGTTCAATCCATTTGTCTGTACCAAACAGCGGCACTTTCTCTGTTATTTGTGGTGGCGTGAAATCAACCTTGTGGTTACGAAATGGCTGTATAACAGAACGGGCTTTCGCCGCATCCTTTGTCAATTGTTCCAATTCATGCTCCTTTGCATGGAGTTTATTGGATTTGTCTTCAAGTTTTTCCTGATACTCGGTAATGAGTTTCTGTATGTCTGCCTTCTGCGCTTCATACCTGTCAAGAGTTATCTTGCCGGACGCGAGAGCTTCATCGATTTCTTTAAGCCGGCTCCTTCCGGCAAGCATTTCCCGTTCAAGTTTCCGTATCATTGTCTGAAGTCCCTTGACTGCTTTTTCCGCCTGTTTTGCCTCTTTAGCCAATTTGCGGATATAGTCTCGCTTGCACAAATGCTGAACATTGCGCCCAACAATACTATCACCACGTTCCAGTCCGTACTTGCTACCGACTTCTTCATATAACGAGGTGTGCATTTCACGAAGAATCTGTCCGTATTCGTAGCGGGTCTTGCCAAACTTAGCTGACCACATGACACATTCGCGTCCACTTTTGGAACGTTGTCCGACAGGAACGATCAAAGCATGGATATGCGGACTGCTCTCATCGAGGTGAACCTGGAAGCCGATTATATTTTCCTGTCCGTATCGCCTGGCGCACCAGTCATAGACATCTTTTGCCCATTGTTCAATTTCCGGACATCGTTGGAGATGGCTGTTATCTGCACCCTTATCCAGATTTACGGTTTGGGTTCCAAATGCCATCTCAAGTGTACGGTCATGATTGCCTCCGAAGATAAATTTCGCACAACAATTCGGTTGAATCTTACTGTCCGGCTTGAAAGGCTTCCAACCCAACTCGGCCAGTCGTTCCTGTAAACGGACTTCAAGCGATTTCTCCTGATATCCCAACGGATGCACTTTCCCATCGGGCCCAATCTCGAAATTCAACTTCATTCTGGTCTTGTCATAGTGATTGGTCGGATCCTGATTCTTTCTGTCAATTTTGTCGTCATTCCAACGTCGTTCGTTCTCATTCGCCTCTGCTGTGCCGAACGACTTTCCGGCTTCGACATGCATGGCCTGTTTAATATCTGTGTTCATATAGGGTATTCTTTTGTTAAATGATTAATATTTGAGCTTGCTCTTGTGCCAGTCCGCTCTACGGGACAATGACCGGATTTTATTGCCGCCAGGCAAAAAGTCCTTATTGTGTTATGGACTTTCTATAAATCCACGGAACAAGTTCCTTTACTATTCAATAAGTTCCAGATCCAGTTCATCAATGAGCAACTGCAATGCGGGA
>ERZ857801.444-NODE-444-length-57346-cov-5.959976_pt1 | contig 57346 bp, 49 predicted proteins | sample MGYA00519762_ERZ857801 | MGnify/ENA primary metagenome ERZ857801 (study PRJEB31778, sample SAMEA3449368) | human gut metagenome | biome: human gut; feature: human-associated habitat; material: faeces | place: United Kingdom | collected 2010/2012 ...
AGCGAGGACTTTCCCGCCGCACAGCGGCGGGAAAGTAACGGCATTTTTGCAGATGCGCCGGCATGGTTATTCGCCTGCGGAGTCATCCCCCAATTTGCGGATTGCACACCGGCAGAACTCCTGCACCCATCGGTTTCGGGTGTCACTGCGGTAGACGGCCAAGACATCGGTCAGCCCCTCCATCTGATCCAAAGCGAAGTAGATCAAGGGATTTTGCGGCTGAATGCAGTGAACATAGGAGGGACAGATAAAGGTAATTCCCCGTCCGCTGCACACCAGACTGAGCGCGGAGGGGAGGCTGGGCGCCTCTATCACCCGGCTGGGGGTAAAATTGTAGTGACGGCAGGTGATCTCTGCGGCCACCCGCATATTCTGCCAGGAGCGCAGAACGATAAGAGTCTCTGATTCCAGCTGGGAGAGATCAATGGCCAGAGGGGCATTCAGGTTGTTCGCACTGTTTGGATAGCGCCGGCGAAGTTCACCGCTGTAAGGCGCCGCAATGACAAGGGGGTCCCGAAGGAGCTTTTGATAGGCCAGTCCCTCCTGCTTTGGCTTCAGGTTCGTCAGAACCAGGTCGGCCTCCCCCGTATCCAGGCGCTTTAAAATATCCACACTGGAGCACTCCATAATCCGCTGATCCACAGTCGGGTACTGCTCCGCAAAGTCCGGGACAATTTTAGGCAAAACATAGATCCCAAGAAAAGGGAGGGCCGCAATGGTAAGGGCCTGGACACCCGCTCCATGGGCCGCAAATTCCGAGTACATTTGGGCCTCTAACTGCTGAAACTGCTCCATGTAGTGGAGGTAACGCTCCCCCGCCTGCGTGAGCCCCAGAGGGATCGTCTCCCGGTCAAACAGAGAGGCTCCCAGTTCCTCCTCCACCTTTTTCACAAAGCGGCTTAATGCGGGCTGGGAGATGTACAGAACCTGTGCAGCCTTGGAAAAGCTGTGATACTGAGCAATGGTTTTGATATATTTAAAATATCTTTGATCAATCATATACTCCAGGCTCCTTTCCCATGGCCGCTGCCTTCGTCTCCAATCTTACTCAATGAGTTTCTGGGTTACATTATAACAAATTCTTTATGGGATGACAAATAGGCAGCCGGTTAAGCCCCATTCCTCTTTCGTCATATCCTCATATCAAATCCGGTATTCGACAAGAAAATTGGACGTATTGTACAATATCCTCAGTAAAGCAACAGCCCAAAGGGCTATAGGCAGGCATACAAAGCCCGATTTTAAAAGGAGGTATTGTTATGAGCAACACCCATGCACAGGACTTGAGACGGATTCTGGGAGAGAATAAATTTCTGACTCTGCCCGGTGTTTATGACTGTCTCTCCGCCAAAATTGCCGAGGAGGCAGGCTTTCCCGCCCTGTTCCTGTCCGGCGGCGCGCTGGCGTACAGCGTGCTAGGCCGCCCGGATTTTGGTTTTTTAAGCCTGGCCGAGTTCGGCAATTCCATTCAGCATATCGTCTCCACCTGCTCCGTTCCGCTGCTGGCGGATGCAGACGACGGGTTTGGAAACGCCATCCAGGCCGCCAACACCGGCGCGATGTATGAACAGCTTGGGGCCGCGGGTCTGCAGATCGACGACAAAGTTCTGCCCGCCAACCACCCCGCCCGGGATGAAATTATCGATTGGGAGCTGATGGGGCCGAAGATTCAAGCGGTCCGAGACAACGTGTCCGACGATTTTGTCATTGTATACCGCACCTGTGCGGATCTGTACAACTATGGCATTGACGAGTCCATTCGCCGCATCAACCTGGCGATGGAGCGCGGAGCAGACTATGCCTATGTGGACGGCATCAAATCCATGGATGAGTTGAAGAAGGTATCGGACGAGGCCAAAATTCCTCTGATGGTCAACCTGAATGAGAAGGGCTTTGTGGGCGGCAATGTGCCGATTGAGGAGGTAAAAGCCCTAAACTACTCCATTGGGCTTTTCCCCATCTCCTCCATGCTGGCAGCCGCTCAAGGCATGATTGAGGTGCTGGGCGCTCTGGCAGACCAGGGCTCCACCCTCGGCGTCCGGGATAAAATGACCGATCCCCCCACGAAAATTCATCGCATGATGGGGCAGTTCTCCCTGGTGGAAAAATACGCCCCTTACTACGACAAGTAATCAATGGGAAACATGGTTTCTGAGGGACAACGTGTTGGAAAGGAGTGTGGCCCCGCATGACATTAAACGATGTATTAACTGATTTTGCATATTTGAGTGTTCTCCTTCTGATCGGTTTTGAATTGCGCAAACGCATCCGGATATTACAAAAATATTTTATTCCCACCTCCTTGATTGCAGGAACTATTGGGATGCTGCTTAGTGCAGACTGGCTTGGAACTGTTACACCGGTATCCATTCCCTTCAGCAGCGGCATTGGGCAGTGGTCCGGTGTCCTCGTTATTGTAGTCTGTGCAACCATGTTCTTAAGCCTAGAACTGAATCAAGTCGGTCGAGACGGTATGGCAACTACCTTTATGGCAGGGGTAGCCCACCAGGGACAGTTGATTGTAGGTTTGGGGTTAGCTGCACTGTTTGGTCTATTCATGACAGATTTGCCCTATCAGTTCGGTTATATGGGCGTGTGGGGGTTCTATGCAGGCCATGGCAATGCCACCACTGTTGGAAATATCATTCAGGATGCAGGCCTTTGGGATGACGCAGTAGGCGTAGGTGTTACCTTTGCTACCATTGGCATTCTGTGTGGTGTGATTCTGGGTATGATCATTATTAATATCGGCGCGAAAAAAGGCCTAACTCATGTAAAAATGTCTTTTGCCGACATGGACGAAGGAGAGCGTACTGGATACATCCGTCCGGAAAAGCGAGTTTCAGTAGGCAACGGAGTCACCAACGTTTCCTCTTTAGATCCTCTTGCATTCCAACTAGCAATTGTCGGCCTTGTAGTCGTCATCGGAGTGGTTGTACGCGCGTTGTTAATGCAAATTCATCCGGTTATGTCCAATTTCCCTCTAGTTGGCGCAGTGCTGGTATCTAGTATGATCGTGGGATTTATCATTAATAAAACCACTTTGAAAGAACGAATTGACCGGAAACTGATGAGCCGGATCACAGGCACCGCCTTGGAGTATATGATTACGGCAGCTATTGCCACCACTTCTCGACAGATTTTTATTAGTTATGCTTTGCCTTTAGTAGCAATTTCCTTTGCAATGGTACTGGTTAATCTGTTTGTCTGTTTCTTCTTGGGAAAACGTTGGCTGCATGACAACGCTTTTGAAACCGGTGTAGGTTTATTCGGAATGGCCTGTGGCGTATTGGCTACCGGACTGATGCTGGTAAAGGTCATGGACCCCGATAATGAAACAACAGCCTCTACCTGTATTTCGACATCTAGCACATTGGGTTATGCATGGCAGATCCCTTACATGGTTGTAGGTTCGCTGATGATCTTTACAGCACCAACAATCACCACAATCATTACCGTAGCGCTCTTCCTTTTCTTCTTGATTGGTGGCGAACTATTGTTTGGCCGTAAGAAAAAAGCAGCAATTTAATTACACTCTCCAAATGTAAATTAGGAAGGAGAATCGAGTTTGAATAAGTTTACCGTTGCTGTTCTGCAGATGGACTCTCAGGACGACGTACAGGCCAATCTGGACACCGCTGTGGCCTTTATTGAGGAGGCTGCCGCTCGGGGCGCCAAACTGATTACCATGCCGGAGAGCATGAATTATGTGGGGTTGGACAACGCCGGCCATGCCGAGGAGATTCCCGGCGGTCCCACCTTCCAGTTGATGTCGGAGCAGGCCAAAAAATATAATGTTTGGCTCCACTGCGGCAGCATTTATGAAAAGAACCCCCGGGACAACCGGCCCTTTAACTCCACTATGGTGATCAACCCCAGGGGAGAACTGGTCGCCAAATATCACAAGATCCATCCCTTTGACGTGGTGATTCCCAATGGTCCGGTGAACAAGGAATCTGAGCGCATCTGCCCTGGAGATGAAATTGTTACCGTGGACACCGGAGAGGTGGGCTGTCTGGGACTCTCCATCTGCTATGACATGCGCTTTGCAGAGCTCTACCGCATTATGGCGCTGGAGGGAGCGCAGATTCTGATGGTTCCCGCGGACTTTACCATGCCCACCGGCAAGGATCACTGGGAGACCATCCTGCGCACCCGTGCCATTGAAAACGGCTGCTATGTCGTGGCGCCTGCCCAGTATGGCGTCAAGCCTAAGTTCCAGGCGTACGCCAACTCTATGGTCATCGACCCCTGGGGAAATGTGATTGCGCGGGCCTCCAACTATCCTCAAGTAATCACTGCAGAAATTGATCTGGACTACATCGAAAAGGTCCGCAAGCAGATTTTCACCCTGGAGAACCGCCGACCGGATATTTACAGTCTGTCCCGCACCAAGGCGTGATCTGCATTCCGAAAGAGCAGGGCCTCCGCCCTGCTCTTTTCTGTTTCTGTATGAGAGGAGCAAGAAGGCAATGGGCCATAAAAAAGCAATCGCAGTCACCTGCCTGGTGGCGTTCATGTGGAGCCTAGCCGGTTTTAATGTCAAAATGATCCAGTGGCCCGCAGAGGCCATTGCAGGGGGGCGGAGCCTGATTGCAGTACTCCTGTTGTCTCCGCTGTTTTTGAAAAAAGGTATGCTGACCATCAACCGCTATGTTCTGGGCGGAGCTCTCTGCTACGCTGCGTTTAACTACTGCTTCATTCTCTCCACCAAGCTGACCACTTCGGCCACTGCCATTATGATGCAGTACACGGCTCCGATCTATGTGGCGCTTCTGTCCTGGGTGTTTTTAAGAGAACGGATTACCCGTGCAGACATTGTCAGTGTAGTTGTGGTGTTCGGGGGCATGCTTCTCTTTTTCTTGGACAGCTCCGGCGGCGGAAGTGCAGTTGGAAATGTAATTGCCGTATTTAACGGCATCACATTTGCAGGAATTTCAATTTTCCTGCGGCTGCAGAAGGACGGAAACCCGGCTCTCTCCATGTATCTGGGGAATGCCGTCTCTGCTGTCGTGGGAGTCCCTTTCATGGCTTCAGGAGGTTTGCCGGATCTCTCCAGCCTCCTGTTTCTGCTGCTGGCCGGGGTCCTGGTGGCTGTTACATATACTCTGTACGCCAGAGCGAGCACCGGTCTTACCGCCCTGGAAACGGTACTTCTTCCCATTATCGATCCCGTTCTTAATCCAGTATGGGTCTTTCTTTTTTTGGGAGAAACGCCCGGAGTATTAAGTCTGGTTGGCTCAGCGGTGATTTTAATTACCGTGACCACCCGCGTCGCTTATGGGATCATATCTCCGCCTGCTCCGCAGGAAATAGAATCTCCACCCTCCCCCCACACCAGGGCTTAGTCATTGGAAAACTGCCCCTGATCCCGGCCGGTCTGCCGGGATCAGGGGCAAAATCATGTTTTCAGGGCACCAGAATTTGAGGAAGCGTCAACGGTTCAGAAGCCGCCACAGCGTCGTTCTGCTGATGCCCAGACGGGCAGCCGTACGGCTCTGGTTCCCATTCTCCTGGGCCAGAATCCGGCGGATGATATCCTGATTGATGCGGTCCAAGGTCTGATTGAGATCCAGAGGCTCTCCGGCATCCTCTACCAGCTTGTTGACTGTGGCCATGGTCCGTTCCCGGCGGAGCACTTCCTGTACCTCCTGGGCGGTAATGTAGTTGCCGTGCGTCATTTGGGCCAGCTCTTGCAAAATACGCTGAAATTGGGTGTAGTTGTGCGGCCAGTCGAATTCCTGCAGCTGGGTCATCGCCTCGGCCTCCAGGCCGAAGATCTGCTTGGCCAGCGCAGTGTTCAGATAGCTGAGATAGATGTTCGCGATGGCCGGAAGCTGGGCCGCCCGCTGCCGGACAGGAGGGAGATAGAGGGTGAGACAGGACAATTTTTCTACAAATTCCATTCCCGCCTCGGTGGACAGTTCGTTCATGCGGCATACGCAGGAGAAGAACACCCGGTTGCGCCGGGCCACGTCCATGGCGAGGAGGTTCGCCAGCATCTGCCGGCGCTGTTCCGGGGTGAGCACGTCCACATTTTTCAGGAAAATCGTACAGCCGCTGTGGGCAAATGGGGAGTTGTGGTAATCCATCAGATAGTTCCACACTTTCTCATTGAACATGAAGCAGTCAATGATGACGAGAGGGTGCTCTCGGCGGCTGCTCTGCAGATAGAGTTCGTGTACCGCCTGCTCCTTGCAGGTGCCGTCCTCCCCAAAAATCATAACAGGCTGTTCTGAGCGATTGATCTGCGTTATTTTGTCCTGCAGATCCCGAAGCAGCCCCACAATCCCGTATAGGCTGTTGGAATACTGCTCTTCCGCCTCCGGCATCCCCTCATAGCGTATCCCTCTCTGGATGTCTGCGGAGGGCACCCGGCTCTCAGAAAAATAGTAGGCGGTGTATTCCTTGCCGTCAACCGTCTCATGGCGCAGGCGGATGGAGTACTGCACGTTGTGGATCTGCTTGAGAATATGCTGTCTGGTGTCCTTTCGTCCATTCCGGCTCTCCTCCCGAAGGAAATCCAAAATTGGAGCTCTGTAGTCTTTCAGGGTGGAGAAAAACAGCTCCCCCTGATCGCTGAAGACCACGGTGTGGTTGATCTGATTCCAGATCAGGCTGCGCAAAAACCGGTTCTCTTCCCGCAGAAGGCGGTAGTTGCGGTACAGGCGCCGCGCCTCGGCAAAGGCGGCATGAATGCCCTCCGCGCCGGAGGTGATGAGCACAGCGTCCAGGCCCAGGCGTGTAGCCGCCGTGTGCGCCGCCATATCACATAAAATGGCCCGCGTCCCGCTGCGCTGAATGGATTTCAGCACGGGCTCCACTTGGTCTGCATCCTGCACCGTATAGATGTCAATGCGGTGCTGCATCAGCTGACAGAGGATCTGGGCACTGGCAGTCACGTTGGGAAACCCCACAATGGCGTAGTGACTGGACACATTTTCCGCCAGCTTCATGGCCCTCATAATGTCATAGGGGAGAATGGGCACCTCCACCACCGGAAGGTCCAGCCGTTCCCTCAGCTTGGTGGCCGTACCGCCCCTGGAAATAATAACGTCATAATCGTTGTAAAAATTCCGGCGGGCCAGTTCCACACCCTGCTGCAGGTCTCCTACAAATACTGTAAGTTCAATGTCCGGGTACTCTTTGGCCTGTTCCTGCATGAGAAACTTCATATTCTCATAGGGGGCAATGCCCAAAAGTCTGATTTTTGATGTCACAGCGTTCTTCTCTCCCCTGCTGCCTCCCCTGACAAGGCCGGCCTCGGCGCCGCCTCACGAAGGGGAAGTTCAAATTCGTGTACAGGCGTATTCTGATTGTGGACAATATTGATGGGCCGGTCCCCGTGCATCCGGGCCGCATAGGTGGAGGGGGAGATGCCGGTCATCTTGTGAAATTGACGGCTGAAATAGTGGATGCTCTGATAGCCCAGCCGCTCGGCGATCTGACTCACATTCAAATTGGAGCAGAGCATAAGTTCCTTTGCCCGCGAGATTTTCCGATAGCTGATATATCGGTTGGGGCTCAGGCCCATCTGCCGCTTGAAATAGGAGCGGAAGTAGTTTTCGCTGTATCCGAACTGCTCCGCCAGCCATGAAACAGCGAGCCGCTGTTCCAGGTTGTCTTCGATAACCTGGAGAACCCGGCGGATATTCTTATCCTTCGGTGCGAACATGAGAGACTGCACATCCTGACGCGGCGGGAAAGCGCCGCACGCCTCCCGCTTCAAGCAGATCAGCAGTTCATAAAGCCGGAGGTTGACCATTTCTTCATAGCCGAATGACTGTGCGATCGCCTCGTCCAGAATACAGCGCAGCAGGCAGCCCGCCTGATCGTTCAGGGGGCCGGCCGCCGTAGGGAGGCCGGCCATAATTTGGGCGGTCTCCGAGGAACAGGAAAATTTAATATCCAGACTGATGGAGGTATCCAGGCTGGCTACAGAGTGCTCCACCCCCGGCGGCACCATGACCAAAATGCCAGGTTTGGTCTGAATCCGTTTTGCTCCCACCTGTACCTGAAGATGCCCGTCCAACCCATAAATGAAGTGGAAAAAGGCATGGATATGGGGTTCGATGTACTGTCCCGCGCGCTTGCTGCTCTTAACTACGCGGTGTACCGTGATGTCGTGATGCATAAAAACCTCCCAGGATCAGAGAAGGCGTCTCACCAGCCGGCAGAGGGTGTCCGGCTCTCCTACGTTGCCAGGGAAGATAATGTAGGACAGGCCGGGAAACTTGCTCTCCGGTCCCGTTTGCCACACCGGCACGCCGGGAGCCGCCTGCCCCAAAATCAGCGCCCGCTTCACACCAAGGGCATGGACGCCGATATCGCTGGAAGTGATACCGCCCTTGGCGATGAGAAAGGCGGGCCGGACAGACAAAGCGGCCACAATCCGGGAGACGGCCCTGGAAATCCGGGTGCTGAGCGCCAGATCGCCCGCACCGCCCTGCTGAGTGACCAGGACCTGACGGCTGGTGTAGATCACAGCGGTAGTTCCGGCGCGGATTGCCCGCTCGGCACAGGCCAGGACTCGCTCCTCCTCTGCCCGGCCTCCGTCGGGCTGGAGCACACGCTCCGCCTGAAAACAGATGGGCTCCAGATGGGGGACCTCCCGAAGCAGCCGCTCCAGCTGGCCAGTGGTTTTGGCCACATGGGAACCCACCACAACCAATCCGCCTGTACCATGGTCCGCCCCGCGCAGTTCCTCCCTCGTCAGCAGGGGGCGCGGTTCCACACCGCTCAGCGCCCGAACCAGTCCGGCGGCACTGCGGATCAGGAACTCTTTTCCCTCCTCAAGCACCTGAACCAGCGCCGTCACAAATACCTCTGCGTCCAGGTCGTGGGCACAGTTGACCACCAGCTTGCGGAAGCCGGACAGGGAAGACAGCGTCTGAACGATACCCCCGTAGTCCAGTCCGCGCAGCTCCTCCAGGGAGATGGACGCCACTTCTCCGGCGGGATACCGGCCTTTGGTGCGCTCCTCGCACCAGTCTTTCAGATCCGAGGAGGAGAAGGGAAAGGTGCTGTCTCGGGCAAATTCCGTCATTCCAGCCGGAACCAGCTGCTCCCCCGTGCGCACATAGTGGACATCTCCGATGGTAAACCGCCCACCCTCCTGAAAATAGGGCATCAGAATCTCGCCGCTGTAGCGCAGCGAGAGCATCGCCTCCAGCGTTTGCCGCAGGGTCTCCGTCTCCAGCGGATAGTGACCCCGCAGCGTGGAGTCCCCCCGGCTCACCAGCAGGAAAGGCCGACCAGTCTCCAGAGACGCCTGGGCCAGATGCTCTGCGATTTCCATATGAACCGCCCGGGTCTCTTCCGCCGAAAAGCTCCGGGAGTTGGTCAGCACAAAAAACATAGGCTGGCCGGAGGTCAGGCCGCGGACAAAGGTCTCGCGGCTCCAACCCGTATAGACATATAGGCCATGTACCGTCTGGATTCCAGTGGGGTCATCATCCAGGACCACCACGCAGCGATTCAGCTTGGAGAGGGCCTGCCTCCAGGCTCTCTCCACCGGCGCTGCATCCGGCAGCGGTGGCCGGACCGCTGCCGCGGCGGGAATCGGCCGGAGCTGTGTTTCTGATTTCATGCCGGTTCGATCTCCTCCGGGCGGATGTTGGTGACTTGCCCGTAGATGCACAGGGCGTCTAAGTAGCCCCCCTCCCGATAGCGGAACACGTGCCACTCCAGCGGCGGAAAGTGGAGCAGGTCCCCCTTCTGCAGCTCCACCGTGTGCTCCAAGCGATCCGGGCTGGAGCCATACTGCACATAGGCATCCCGGCAGTCCAGCACTACCACGGACTCCTCCGCGTGATTATGGGGGGCCATGGGACCGCTCTCGGCGGAATACCGGCAAAAGCTCACGGTCATACGCTCACTGGCCACGGCGCTGCTGTGTCCCACTGCGTTTTGAACCACCCGGCCCGGAAGGCGGCGCTCCGCAATGTCGGCGCGTTTCACATAGTCCATAAAAATTCCTCCTTGATTTTATGTGTGTTCCGGCGCAGAGCGGCTCGCCTGTGTCCGGCTTTGTCCGCCTCTGCTGTTCAATGGCTCCGCTTTCTAGTATAGCGGAGGCAGGCGCTTCTGTATTTGTCTTTTTCACCGGAAAAGGGACCCGAACCACTCCGGCGAAGCGTACGCTCCCCAGGTCTGGAGAAGGGATGAAAACTGCAAACCTGCCGTTGTTTTGTGACAATACAGATCCCCTTCCCAGCGGTATACTAGCGTCAGAGATACCAGAAAAAACTCACCGGCTCCAGCCGCCGGAGACAGAAAGGAAGGCAGACGGTATGCGCAAAAAAATTGTTGGTGTCATTCCTCCCATTATCACCCCTGTGGATGAACAGGAGCGTGTGGACGAAACGGGACTTCGCGCTCTGGTGGATCACTGCATCGACCACGGACTTCACGGCATCTTTGTGTGCGGCTCCAACGGGGAATGCATGGCGCTGACCCAGAAGGAGCGGGACAGGGCCATCCGCATCACCCTGGATCAGTGTGCCGGCCGGGTCCCAGTGATTGCCGGCTGCATGGACTCCAGCACCCAGCGGGTAATTGAGAACATCAAGCGCTTTGAGGATATGGGGGGGGAGACTGCCGTGGTCACCCCGGTGTTTTACGCCCGCCACGCCACTCAGGACGAGACGGTCCGCCACTTTGAGGAAATCAGCCGGCATACCTCGGCCAACCTGATGATCTATAACATTCCGCCTTTTACCGGACAGCTGCTTACCGCAGATACCATTATCCGCCTTGCGCAAATTGACAAGGTCATCGGCGTCAAGGACACTTCCGGAAACTTCCCCCTGTTCACTAAGCTGCTCCATCATTTCAAGGGCACCGACTTCCTGGTCCATCAGGGCTCCACCAACCTGGCTGTGCCCAGCCTGCTGATGGGAGCAGACGGCTACATCCCCTCCCTAGCTCCTCTGTTCCCCAAGGCACATCTGAACCTATACGAGTATGGCAGGAAGGGGGATATCGCCAACGCCATGAAGTGGGGGGCCATTGTGGACGAAATCTGCAAGCTCTACCCCATGGCCAAGAGCCAGACGGCCTCCACCAAATACGCCATCAGCACCCTTGGATTTGCGGACAAGCGCGTCTGTCAGCCCACTGAGCCCATCACCGCCCAGGAAATGCAGCGGATCGACGCGCACATCCAGCGGCTCCAGGAATACATGTGATAAAGTGAGGTGTGACTTGTGTGCGCAGCGGAAGGAAGTCCGGTCATCCGTCTGGACCCGGCGGATAATATCGTAGTGGCCCGCTGTCCGGTGCCGGCCGGCACCTGGATTCCGTCGGAGGGAATCACGGCCCAATCAGATATCCCTCTGGGCCATAAAATCTCCACCCGGGCCATCCGGAAAGGGGAGCCCGTACTGAAATACAATACGGTAATCGGCTACGCCTCCCGTGATGTGGAGGCCGGCACACATATGCACAACGACACCATCCACTTTGACGCGGTGGCCCAGGACGCTCCGTTCTGCGTGGACTACCGCCCGGTGGAGCTGGTTCCACCAGCACAGCGGCGCACCTTTCTGGGCTATGTGCGGGAGGACGGGCAGGTGGGAACCCGCAACTGCATTGCAGTGATCGTGTGCAGCAACTGCGCCGCCACAGTGGCCCGGAAAATTGCAGATCACTTTACCGAGACGGTGCTGCGGAACTATCCAAATGTGGATGCGGTGGTTCCCCTTATCACTTCCTCGGGCTGCGGTCTGGAGAAAACCGGGACTCCCATGACCTACCTGCGGCGCATCCTGGCGGGACACATCCGAAATCCCAATATGGCCGGCGCGCTGGTGTGCGCCCTGGGCTGTGAGTCCAACAACATCGACGCTTTCTTCGAGGAAACCGGCCTGACCCCCGGTCCCATGCTGAGGCGGCTGGTAATTCAGGAGGCCGGCGGCGCCCGCAGGGCGGTGGAGGCCGGCATCACTCAGGTGGAAGCCATGCTCCCGGCGGCCAACCAATGCCGGCGGCAGCCAGTGCCCATCAGTCATCTGACCGTGGGACTGGAGTGCGGCGGGTCGGACTCCTTCTCCGGCTCCTCAGCCAATCCGGCCCTCGGCAAGGCTATGGACCTGCTGGTCCGGCAGGGCGGAACAGCGGTCCTCACCGAACCCACGGAGCTTCTGGGCATGGAAGGGACCCTGGCCCGTCGGGCCCGCACACCGCAGGTAGCTCAGCAGCTGATGGACACCATGCAGTGGTGGCTGGATTACTGCAAAGGGAGCGACGCCCAGATCTACGGAAAGGTCACGCCGGGCAACAACGCCGGCGGCATTACCAATGTGCTGGAGAAGGCTCTGGGCAGCGCCAAGAAGGGGGGCAGCACTCCTCTGAACGCCGTGTTTGGGTATGGGGAGACCATTACCCAGAGCGGGCTTGTGTTGATGAACTCCCCCTCTTATGATCCCGTGTCGGCGGCGGCACTGTTTGCGGGAGGGTGCAACCTGTGCGCCTTTACCACGGGGCGTGGGTCCTGCTATGGCAGCCGGCACTTCCCCACACTGAAAATCGCCTCCAACAGCGACCTCTACCGGCGGCAGGAGGAGGACATGGACCTCAACGCCGGCGCTGTCATTGACGGGGAGAAAGACCTGGATGAGATGGCTCTGGAGATTTTCGAGGCGCTGATCGCTGCCGCCTCGGGCCGCCCCACCAAGAGCGAACAGTTCGGGATGGGCGGCGATGAATTTATTGTCTGGTGGCTGGGAATCACAGCGTAACCAGACAAAGTTCCCTAAGACGCGGAAGAACGATTTGTTCTTCCGCGTCTTTTTGCACGGGAGAGGGGGATTCAATCCTCCAGCGCATGGGCAATGCGCCGCATGGTTCCACCCTGATTGGTCCAGAAGCTCTTCAGCACCGCCATCTGATCCCCCAGACTGAAGTGGCGGACACCCAGATCAATGTAGTACTGAGCCTCCTCCGGGGCGTTGATCTCACAGCGGGGCTGTACGCCATGGCGCAGGGCGGCTTCAATGACACGCCGCTCTGCGGCTTTATAGTCCTCTGCATGGTCCGACCGGTTCCATCCCCGGCTCATACAGTAGTCCGAGGGGCCGAACTGCACCATATCCACACCGGGGACGGAGCAGATCTCCTCCACGTTTTCCACCGCCTCCTGCTTTTCAATCATAAAGCACAGGACGATGTCGTTCAAACGCTGAATGTGTTCCTGCTGGGTGACCCCGGCGGGACTGCTGATAACCCGGCGGGTGGGACAGCCGTACAGGCCGGAGGTCCCGGCCACCATGGGCCGGATCATGGCCACCGTCTCCTCCACCTCCCGGGCGGTGCGGTGGTCGGCGAAATTCACCGCCTGAAACCCGGATGCTACCGCCTTCTGAGCCACATAGGCCCGGTTCTGAAGATCCACCTTGATCATGGAGCCCATGTCGTACAGCTCGGCGGCCCGGGCCAGATTTTCCAGGTCCGCCTGGCTGAAGGGGGCATACTCCGCCACAAACTCCATATAGTCAAAATTGCCGCCGGTTCCCAGCACCTCTGTGTAAATGGGCCAGGTGCTCCAGAGCCGGGTGGACACCGAGGTCCGTCCCTCCCGGAGGATGCGGCGCAGCTTGTTTTCTTTCATCATAAAATTGCCGTCCTTTCCAGTGCCTCAAGGGCGAAAAACCAGAGCGGAATGGTTATTGCAGATAAAACCGTACTGATGGCTACCAGAGCAGAGCCCAGTTCCTCATCGCCCCGGTACCGGGCGGCCAGGACGGCGGTGAGGCTGGCTGCGGGCATGCCGGACAAGAGCGTGCAGGTGGCCGTTACCACATAGGGCACCCGGAACAGGACGCACGCCAGCAGCACCGCCCCGGGCAGAACTCCCAGCCGCAGCAGAGTGAAGCCCCACACATCCGGGCGGAAGAACTCCCTCCAGCGTATGTGGGAGAGCACGGCGCCGATCAGCAGCATAGACAGCGCCATGAGGCAGCTGCTGAAATACTCCGCTGTCTCCGTCAACACAGCGGGCACGGGCCACTCGGTGACCATCACCAGCAGTCCCAGCCCGGTGGCAATCATACAGGGGTGGAGAAGCAGCCGCCGGACGGAGGAGCGCCAGTCCGATTTTACCCCGGTATACAGGGACAGGCCATAGCTCCAGCAGTACAGACGCACAAACAGCATGTACATATTCAGCTGGGCCACTCCTGGGGCGCCCAGCAGGCTCTGCACCACCGGCAGGCCGATGAACAGGGCGTTGGAGTTGATCAGCCCATATCGAAATACCTTTTTCTCCCGTTCCTGGCAGCGTCCATAGCACAGCAGGCCCAGTGCAGTGCTGCCCAGCATCACTGCAACGCTCAGGACAATGGCCACCAGGAAATTCTTCATGGTCGCCCAGTCCATTTCCTTGGGCAGGGAGAGAAAGATATTGCTGGGCAGGATCACATCCATCAAGAGGTCGGTGAGGCAGCTCTGTCCCTCCGGCGTAATCACCTGCTTCTTCTGAAGCAGCGCCCCGCACAGCACCAGCAGAAGCATAATTCCCTCCAGCCGGGCGATTTCAGCCAGCATGGTACCGCCTCCCCGGGATTTTTTGAGTGTGAACACAGCCTCGTGGGACCGCCGTAAACAGGCCGGCCGGCCCCCTGCCTGCGCGACAGGGGGCCGAGGCCTGCTAAGAGTGTGTAAAAGGGGGAATAAGCATTACAGATAGGGCATAAAGCTCTCGAACAGGGCGTTCTGCTCCTCCATCCGGGCCAAGGTTTCTTCCACGTTCAGAACATAGGGGTCCTGGAAGCAATAATCGTTGCAGATTGTCTTCCACTCGTCGGTGCCGGTGGCCTCCAGAATGGCGGCGTTCATGGCCTCAACGATCTCGGCAGGAGTCCCCTTGGGGGCCAGAACGGCATACAGGGTGTCCATCTGCATCTCGGGGATGGTATCGGAAGCGGCGGGCTGGTCGGGCAGCAGCGTGGGAGGCTCGGACAGGCAGGTGGCCAGGCTCTTCAGCTGGCCGTTCTCGATGTAGTCGGCCGCGGTGGAGTAGGGCAGGGAAGTGGCGTCCACCTCGCCGCCCAGCAGGGCGGTCAGACGGGTGGCGCCGTCGCCGGCGTCGATGATGTTGAACTCAGCGCCGCCCAGGTTGGTCATGACGCTGGCCATGATGTACACGCCGCCGCCGGTGGAGATGCCGAACTTGATCTGGCCGGGGTTCTCCTGGGTGGCCGCGATCAGCTCGTCCAGCGTGTCATAGGGGGCGTCGGCGGGGACCACGATGTTCTCGCCGGACTGAATGCCGTAGATGGCTACAGGCTCAAAGGCGTCGTAGGTGAAGTCCACCATGCGGGTGGCGTAGTTGCCGAACATAGCGGCGGTATTGGTAGCGATGAAGGTGTAGCCGTCGGTGTCGCCGTCCTTGTACTGCTGCATACAGGTGGCGCCGTTGGAGCCGTCCACGTTGGTGCAGACGACAGACACGCCCAGGATCTTCTCCAACTGAATAGACAGCTGACGGGCCAAGTAGTCGGTGTCGCCGCCGGCGGCGTGGGTCACATAGACGTTGATTGTCTTGTCGGGCCAGCCATCTGCGGCGCCGCTGCCGGCACCAGAGCCGGAGCCGGATGTGCCGGCGCTGCTGGAGCTGCCGCTGTTGCCGCAGCCGGCCATAGCCAGAGCCATGCTGGCGGCCAGGATCAGGGACAGAGTCTTTCTCAATTTCATTTCATTTACTCCTTTCGTTTCGTTCCGCTTATGTCAGTTGTCGCCGTTTTCCGCAGCCAGCTCCTCCGCCTCGGCCCGCTTGGCATCCTTGATGTTGGAGCGGACGGAGAAGATGACGACCAAAACGGTTGCGACAATCAACACACAGAAGATGGGGTGATTCCAGAAGGGGTCGCTGGAGGAGAGCTGGGAACAGCGGCGCAGGTTCTCCTCGAAGGTCGGGCCCAGGATAAAGCCCAGAATCATGGGAACTGTAGGAATTTTTGCTTTGACAAGCAGATAGGCCATCAGGCCGAAGCCCACCATGACGTAGGTGTCGAAGACCATGTTGGCCTCGCCGATGGCGCCGATGCCGCACAGGACCAGCACCAGCGGCAGCAGATAGTTCTTGGGCACCTTCAGCACCCGGACAAAGAACCGCATGCCCAGCAGCATGAACAGCAGCATGAAGATGGCGGCCACCACCATGGCAAAGAAGATCGCGTACACCACCTGGCCGTTCTTTTCATAGATCAGGGGACCGGGGGCCACATTGTGGACCTGCAGGCCGCCCAGCAGCATAGCGGTGGCGGCGTCGCCGGGGATGCCCAGGGACAGCAGGGGGATCATGGCGCCGCCGATAGTGCCGTTGTTGGCGGTCTCAGAGGCCACCACGCCGTCCATGATGCCGGTGCCGTACAGCTCACGGTGCTTGGAGGTGTTCTTGGAGACGGTGTAGGAGATCATGCAGGACACGCCGCCGCCGATGCCGGGCAGAATGCCGATGCCCACGCCGATGAGGGCGGAGACGATCATGTTGGGAATCTGCTCCACAAACTCCTTGAAGGAGAAGCCGGCGCCCTTGATCTTGAAGTTCTCGTTGATGGTGAAGTCCTGCTTTTGGCGGACGGTCTCCGCATAGGCCATGACCTCGGAGATGGCGAACAGGCCGATCAGCAGTACCACCAGGGCAAAGCCGTTGTTCAGCTGATAGATGTCAAAGGTGAAGCGGGGGCGGGAGTCGATGGGGGCCAGGCCCACGGTGGCCAGCAGGGCGCCCAGCACCGCGCTGATGAGGCCCTTGGGCATGTCGTGGCCGGTGAGGGCGATGACCATGGACAGGGAGAACACGGCCAGGGCGCAGTACTCATAGGCCTGGAACATCAGGGCTACATCGCACAGGATGGGGGTCAGAACCACCAGCAGGGCAATGCCGATGATGGTGCCGAAGAAGGAGAACACCACGCCGGTACCCAGCGCCTTGCCCGCCTGCCCCTTCTTTGCCATTGGCCCGCCGTCAAAGACGGTGGCAACGGAGGAGGGGGTGCCGGGGATGTTCAGCAAGATGGCGGAGATCAGGCCGCCGGAGATGCCGCCGATGTACAGGGCCATCAGCATGGAGATACCCTGAGAGGCGGTCATGGAGTAGGTGGCCGGCAGGAACATGACGATGGCCATGGTGGCTGTCAGGCCGGGGATAGAGCCAAAGATAATGCCCACAACGACGCCGACTGCAATGAGAACAATCGTAAAGGGTTGGAGCACTGCCATTAATCCTTCTAAAATCATGGTTACTCCTCCTTACAGACCAAATGTGCTCAAAATACCGGAGGGGAGCAGTACCGCCAGCTGAATTTTAAAGATGAAGTACAGCAGGACGCCTGCCACAACCGCTATAAGTGCGGCCGGCACAATGTTTTTCCCCCATTTCTCCCGGGGCGTCAGGATCAGGATCTGTACAAATGTGTAGAGAATGGTCATAATGACGAAGCCCACCGGCTCCATCAGCCCTACATAGATGGTCAGTGCGATAAAACTGGCAATGACCTCACCCTTGTCCGAAATTGCCTTTCCCAAGTTGAATTTCTGCACTGCCCCGCCGGCCGCTTTAAAGCGCTTATACTTAAAGAAGCCGCGGACGATCAGCCACACACCCAGGAACAGCAGCGCTCCTCCCCACATCCACGGAACAAAGCGGTTGTCCAGCGGAGTAGAGCCCAGCCCGTTGAAGGCCTGAATTCCTGGAATCTGGACCAGGTAAAACAGGGAAAAGGCCGCAATCACAATGCCTGGAACAATATCCAGCATGTATTTACTGTCTCGTTTCATAATAGATGTTCCAATCTCCTTTCCTTTTTCTCACACTCTGAATCACGAGAAATCCAGCAGATTGCCGTCTGCATCAAATCGCAGAGGACGGGGTCCTTCGACAATTTCCACCTCCTTCATACCTTCTGCTTCTTTCAGGAGAGCCTCGGAGATGATGACCGTATCCAGAGACAGAGTGTTTTTGATGTACACCATTCGAATGTGCTGATGGTCCACGTCAGTGAGAGTTTTCAAGGCTGTCTGAATGGCCAGCTTGTCGTTCTCCATTACCATGGGGATCTTGCCCACGCCCAGAACGGTGGAAGTGATCATATTGAAGTAGGTGGCGTTGGTATCCAGCTTTTCAAAGGTGCGCTTGGTGGTGATATCCGCCTTTCCCAAGCCGATGTAGCTGCCGTGGCTCTCTTCCGACAGGTCAAAGACTACGGTGCGCTGTTTCCGAATTCCACCGGAAGCATAGGGGGTGCCGAAGGTGCCTGTCACGTTGGGGTCCATGCCGCTGCCGGAGAAATTCTTGCCGATCTCGTGGACCATGAGGATGTCCGTCTCCGGAAACAGAAGGCGGGGCATACGGCTCTTGGCGTACCGCAGCAGCTCAGGTTCCTTGTCGAAGATCTCTTCGGCAGGGAGCACCTCGATGCGGCAGGTCTGGTCGAACTCATTCTCAATGGTTCCTACTCCGAAAATGATGTTGCAGTGGTCAAAAACAATTTTTGCATACTCAGGAAGCCGCTCACCGAATACCCGAAAGCCGGCCCGGTGGAGGGAGTCTGCTCCCTCCCGCTTGCCCAGTCCAATGGCCATCATTTTAATGAGCCCGGACTCATAGGGCCCCCGGAAAGCGGTGTGCCCCTTGATGCGTCCCACCACGATGATAGCGTCCGCCTCGTAGGCAAAGCGGTCCATGCGCACCTCGTCGCCGCAGGCCATGGTGCCCACCTGCACCGTCTCCATGCTGGAAAAGATGGGACAGCCGCAGAAGTCCTCGGTGATGCCATAGCTCTCCAAAATCTCCCGCTGGCCCTCGGCCGTGGCGCCGCCGTGGCTGCCCATGGCAGGGATGATATAGGGCTCTCCGCCCTGATCTTTTACAAACCGGGCCAGTTCCCGCAAAATGACGGGCATGTTGGCGATCTGCCGGCTGCTTCCGGTGAGCACCACCTTCATTCCGGGGCGGATGCGGGACTTCAAATCTCCCCGGTTCAGCTTCTCGTAGAGATAGGCCGGGATATCCGGAATGCCGTCCCGTTCAAAGTGCTGACGCACTACATAGACCTGAGGGATCTCCACATCCTGCAGCACCGCTCGGAGTCCAGATTGTTCTTTGATTTCCAATGCTTATCCCTCCTTTTTCCCGTTTCGCGCCATGCGCCGCAGCAATTCCAGCAGCGGCTTCAATTCCGGAAGCGGAGAGGCGTTCAGCGTGGACTCGGTCAGCTGCATCAGAGGATTGATCCGAAATCCCAGAAACCGTCCCCGCACCAAAATCTCCATCTCATCCCCCTGGGTACGGAGATAGAGGCTGCCGGGGATGTAGGAACACGCCTGTTCCAGCAGTTTCTTTTCCCCGGCCGGGAGCTCTGTCTGCGCGCATCTCCCGCCTTTTATCAGGATCTCCGGCAGGGATGCGCCTGGACACCGGAGCCTCCCATAGCAGCCGTTGAACATGGCGTTGAGTTTGTTTTCCAGAATAGGGAAGGACACGTCCGCCAATTCGATTTCTATGCCCCCAAGGCTTCCGGTGACGTGCTCACGGCTGAAGAATGCCTTGGGCTGAGTGGCAGCAATCAGGCCGCTGGCCTGGACCTGTTCCGCCGTTACGCCGCCCTTGGGCTCATAGCAGTAGTTCTCCAGGTTCTGGCCCACCGTACGCCGGAGAATCTCATCCCGTACCTGGCCCACATAACGGCGGCTGAAGGGGCGGAGGAGAACCAGATAGCACACGACGCACACAGCGGCCAGCAGATAGACCGCGCCTCCCAGATTCATCAGGAAAATCAATACGCCGATTCCCAACAGCGCCGCAAAGTATAAAAGATTGACCAGAAAGATTCTGGTTCGCTGTCGGCTCAGCGTCTGCATAGTTCCGCCCATGGATCAGACCTCAGCATCTTTGGCGCCCGCCCAGCGGGGGTGGTCATAGACCGCCTTATCCGCCACATAGGGCCACTTCTCGCCCCGGCACACGGCCAGGCAGCCCTTGACGCACATCTGAGCCATTTTAATGACAGCCTCCCGAGTCTGAGCGGCAGAGTGGGGGCTGAGCACCAGGTTGGGGCAGTGAAGCAGGGGATCATCCGCTTTCGGCGGCTCACTGCAGTACACATCGGTGCCCGCACCGGCGATGACGCCGCCCTTCAGCGCTTCCACCAGATCGGCCTCGTTCACGATGCCGCCGCGGCTGCAGTTGATAAGCAGGGCGGTGGGCTTCATCGTGGCCAGCTGCTTTTTGGTAATCATGTCCCGGGTCTGATCGGTGAGGGGCACGTGGATGGTCACCACGTCGGCCTCCTTCAGCAGATCCTCGTAGTTCTCGTAGTACGCCGCCCCCAGAGCCTCGATCTTCTCCCGGCTCATAAAGGGATCGTAGCCCGACACCTTCATGCCGCAGCCAGCGCAAATCTTCGCTACTTCCCGGCCGATGGCGCCCATACCGATGATTCCCACGGTTTTGCCCTCCAGCTCGAAGGCCTTCTTGGCGCCGCGGATCTCCCAGTTTCCGGCGCACATCTCGTTCTGGGCTTCCACCAGGTTCTTGGACAGGGCGAACATCATGGCCACGGTGTGCTCCGCCACGCTGCGGTTGTTGGCTCCAGGGGTAATCACCACAGGGATTCCCAGTTCAGTGGCCTTTTTCACATCCACGGTGTCATAGCCCACTCCGGTGCGTCCGATGACCTTCAAATTGGGGCTGTGTTCGATGGCGTGGCCGTCACACTTGGCGATGCGCACAATGAGAGCGTCTGCGTCCTGCATTTGCTCCAGATAATTGTTGGGGTCCTGGTTATCCGCCACATAGACATCGGCCACTCCATTCAGAAGCTCCATGCCCTCGGGACAGACGGCCTGGGTCATCACAAATTTCATCTTGCTTCCTTCCCTTCCGTCACAAATCTTATTTCTTGTTCTCCGCCAGACGGATGCCATAATCCATGGCGTTGATCAAACTCAGCTCATTGGCGTGCCCGCTGCCCGCGTGGCCAAAGCCGGTGCCATGGTCCACCGAAGCCCGGATGATGGGCAGGCCCAGCGTCACGTTTACGCCAGCCACTGCCTCCCAGTGCTTCTCCTGCTTGTTGTAGACAAAGCCCTTCACTTTCAGGGGGATGTGCCCCTGGTCGTGGTACATGACCACCACAATGTCGTACCAGCCGCCCAGAGCCTTGGAGAACACGGTATCCGGAGGAGTGGGCTTTTTCTCCGGGATGTTGATTCCCTCGGCCAGGGCCTCGTCAATGGCGGGCTGGATCTCCTCAATCTCCTCTGTGCCAAACATGCCGTTCTCTCCGCAGTGGGGATTCAGTCCGGCCACACCAATCTTGGGGTTCTCAATCCCTAACGCCTTGCAGCCCTCGTTGGCGATGCGGATGCACTCCAGCACCCGAGCCTTCTTCACCAGGTCACAGGCCTCCCGCAGGGAGACATGGGTGGAGACGTGAACCACCCGCAGCTCCTCATGGGCCAGCATCATGGTGTACTTGTCCGTATGGGTGTAGTCAGCGTAGATCTCTGTGTGACCGGAGTAGTGGTGGCCGGCCATGTTGATGGCCTCCTTGCTCAGGGCGTTGGTGATTGTGGCGTCAATCTCCCCGGCCATGGCCAGTTCGATGACCTTCTTCACATACTGGAAGGAGGCCTCGCCTCCCAGAGCACAAGCACCGATGCCGAAGGGCTTGGGTTCGTCCTGGTCAGCGGTATCCGGAATCTGGTCCGCAGGCACCAGCCCCAGGTCCAATACGTCGATGGTGCCGTAAGTGAACTTGGCGTCCTGGACCTTCTGCACCGGGTTCAGCTCCAGGTTAATGCCGGACACCTTTCTGGCAACTCTCAGGGCGTACTCCATGCTGGTCAAGTCGCCTACCACCAGAGGGCGGCACCGGTCATAAATTGTCTTGTCATTCAACGCACGGACGGTGATCTCCGGGCCATTTCCAAAGGGGTCCCCCATGGTAATTCCAAGAATGGGTTTGTTCATTATAATAACCTCCTTATACAACGCGGTACCCGTACTGCCTTAGCAGAGGCCCTTCTCTTCGTTCTCTTTCAGCACTGCCTTCAGCTCGGCAATGCCCTCGTCACACAAGTAGTTGAAGGGCTTGCGGCAGTCGCCCACGGGGTAACCCAGCAAATTGACCGCTTTCTTGATGATGGTGTTGGGGTTGCCGAATTTGAACACCCGCTGGAGAGTTGCCACAGCGTCCTGATACTCCTGGGCCTTGTCCACATCCCCGGCCATAAAGCAGTTATAGATAGACGCCAGCGCCTTGGGGTACAGGTTGGCCCGGCCGGCGATACCGCCGGCTCCGCCCTCTTTCAGGCAGGTGAGAATGCTGCCGTCGTTGCCGGCCAGCACGGCAAATTTCTTGCCCAGATCCCGGGTCTCCCGGATGTAGGCTTTCAGATTGTCCAGGTCGCCGCTGGAGTCCTTGGCGCCCAGGATGACGTCCACGTCCTTGGCCAGCTTGGCCACCGTCTCAGGCAGCAGCTTGTTGCCGGTACGGGGCGGAATATTGTAAAGAACGATGGGAATATTTACATGTTTGGCCACCTCTACATAGTGGTCATACAGTTCCTTCTGGCTGGCGGCGGCAAAACTGGGGGTAATGATGGACAGCACGTCGGCCCCCATCTCCTCGGCCCGCTTGCTCATGTAGATGGTGTCCCGGGTGGAGATGCAGCCCGTACCGGCATAGACCGGGACCCGGCCTTTCACCTGGTCGATGGCGGCCTCCAGGACCTCCTCTTTCTCCTTCATGCTCAGGATGTACCCCTCTCCATTGGTGCCGAAGGTGAAAATTCCGTGGACGCCGCCGGCAATCTGGCGCTCAATCTGGTTGCGCAGTTCCGGGATATTCACATCCTCAGTTTCCGGGTACATAGGGGTGACAATGGGGACAATAATACCTTTCAGTTCCACATTTTTCATAACAGTTCCTCTTTTCCTGAAAATCAATCCGAGTCAATGATTACAGAATTTCCTGATACAGGGCCCGGGCATCTGCCGGGGTGACCTGGCGCATGTTGTTCACCAGAAGGCGGGTGACCTGCATGCCCGCCTCCACCAGACTGTCCAGATCCTCTTCGGGCACTCCGAACTCCTTCAAACTGGTGGGAATGTCCAGATCCTTGACGATTTTCTCCATCCAGGCCACCAAATAGGCGCTCTTCTCTTCCGCCGTCGCACAAGTTTTTTCACCGTGGACACACCGGTCGTAGGCGGCGGCAAACTTCTCCCGGCACACCGGCTCGTTAAAGCGCATAACCGGGGCCAGCAGGATGGCATTGGACACGCCGTGGGCGATGTGGTACTTACCTCCCAGGGGATAGCTCAGGGCATGGACGGCTGTGGTGCCCGAGGCGGTGATGGCCACACCGGCAAAGAAGCTGGCGATCTGCATCTTATTTTTGGCGTCCATGGCGTTGGGGTCGTCGCAGGCGGCCATGATGTTATTCAAGATCAGGTCCAGGGCCTGCATGGCAAACATGTCGCTGAAGGGATTCGCTTTGTTGCTGGTCCAGCACTCAATGGCATGGCACAGGGCGTCCACACCGGTGGAGGCGGCAATTTTTCTTGGGAGATTCTTGATCATTACCGCATCCAAAATCACATAATCGGCAATCATGGTATCATTGACGATGCCCACCTTCAACTCCTGCTCCGGGACCGCCACAATGGCGTTAGGAGTGGCCTCAGCTCCGGTCCCTGCGGTGGTGGGAATCATCAGGGATTTGATGTATTTCCTGCCTCGGCTCGGATCGTCCAGCAGATCCTTGACGCCGTACTCGTCCGTTGCCAGAATGGAGGCCAGCTTAGCGGTATCCATGACGCTGCCGCCGCCCACGGCCACAATAAAGTCGGCGCCGGAGGCCTTAAAGGCGTCCACCAGTATCTGCGCCTGATTGTAAGTGGGCTCGGGGGGCAGATCGTTGAGGATGATCGTCTCCACACCGGCCGCCTGAATCTGCTCCATGGGGTAATCCAGCAGGCCGGCCCCCTGAATTCCCTTGTCGGTAAAGACAGCCGCCTTCTTTACCTGATTCTTCAGCAGAATGTCTTTCAAATTCTTCATTGCATTTTCCCCACTATAGATTTCGTGGGGCATCTTTAGGTTATATTGCGTCAGCATACCAATTCCTCCTTCGATGTTTTCTGGCCAATGATCTTTTTTAAATCGAGCAGTAAGTCAGCGGACCCAAATCCGCCGGATTTTGAAATGATATTATACCGTTTCTCCCTGTATTCAATCTGGAACAGCACCACGCCAGGAGCCAGTTCCCCAATGGGAATCAGAGCGCTCTGCCCGATGTGCTCCATAAAAGCCAGCAGTGTGTCGCCGCCGGTCACTAAAATGGTGGCCTCCAGCCCCAGACGCAGCAGCTGCTCCAAAATACCGCCCAGAGTCATGGAGATTTGACGGCGTATGGTCTCCAGATCCATCCCATGCGCTTGGGCATACTGCTTGGTGGCGTCTCCCTCTCCGGTTTGATTTCCCTCGATGACAGCAAAATCGGTCTTCTGGATCTGACGAAACCAGAGATCTACGGCCTGTTCCCCATCCGAGCTGTGCAGCCAGCCTGGATTCAGCTTTTGCTCGGGGGTGAGCTGGAGCCGCAGCGCTCCCTGTTTCTCCGCCGTATCCAGCTGTTGCAGGGTAATGGGATTGATGCTTCCGCAGATGGTGAGAAACCGCCGGTGCAGCGGCGGCATCTGGCTGCTGCCGGGAATCAACCCAAGCACACCGGGAAGCACAGAGGCAAATCCTGCGCATCCAGCCACCAGTTTCAATTCTCCTCTGGCCTTCAATGCCTGTGCAATTTCCTCCAGAGTCCGGCCTGTGGAGGCATCATAGATCAGGATTCCCTCCGGCAGCTCCCTCTCAACGCCATGCTCCATCGCAGTGGCTGGCGTATTGCTCTGTTCCGCGATAATTGCCCGGACGTCCGAATGGAGGACAGGCTCAAAGGGATCGCGGCCAAACACGCTCTCCGCCACAGGACAGCCGTCAATGTAATGGATGCCGCCCGACGTGGTGCGTTTGAGCAGGGGAAAGGCGGGGATAAAATGGAGCCTGGGCTGACCAGAGGCAGAGAGCATGGCGCTCAGCTCGCTTCCGATATTTCCCCGCAGGCCGGAGTCCGTTTTTTTATAGATGCAGGGAATGCCCAGCTCCACCGCCCGGGAAACAATCCGGTAAATTGTCCGATAAGCCTCCTCCGCCCCCATGTGCCGGGTCTCTGCATCAAGGATCAGCACCTGGGTCTGGCGGTCTGTCCCCGGAAGAAGCGCCTCTTCCTCCCCAACCCGGATCAGGACATCTTTCGCCTTGAACTGTGCGCCGGTATCTACGGCTCCGGTAAAGTCGTCTGCAATGACCAGCAGCTTCATGAAAACGCCTCTTTTGAGTGTTTTAAAATGAAACACCAGAATTTTGTCCGCCAAGTAAAGTGGTTATTTTCACCAACTACATGGTGTGCTAATCACTTTTTTTGTATATCATTATGGTAATGTCTCGGGTTTTCTGAGACAATCCTGATTTCACGAAAAAGATGTTTATATTTGAAACATTTTACTGCGGGCTGTGTGACCCTTGAACAGAACCCAGGACGGCAGTCGGCGTATAGCACAAAAACGAGGCCTCGTATTGTGCTTTCTGCCAAAACATTGGAAATCTCTTCCTTCTCATCCATGACATCGTAGGCAAACTATACGTATTGCATATTGCTCAATCGGTATCGTACTTCTGCAATTCCTGTTTCAATGAAGGAAATCAGGCTGGAGATTGCTTTCCTTTTCTGCCTTTGCATGGTATAATGTGAATAGATTATACTGACAGTGAATATTGGATATAAATTTACACGGGGGAAATGAAATGCCGGATAAACAGCCTCAGTACATCAATTCGATTGCGCGGGCAGTTCATATTTTAGAGCTATACAGCAAATTAAACGTACAGACCTTAGGAATTGCCGAGATCAGCAAGGAATTGGGAATTCAAAAGACCACAGTTTTTAACATCGTAAAAACCCTGACGCACCTGGGCTGGATGATTCAGGATACCCCCAACGGAAGATACCGGCTGGGGCCACGTATCCTGCGGGTATCCACAATGGTGACCCGGTCCATTTCCGTAGAGGATCTGATTCTAAGAGAGATGCACCGTTTGCGGGATCTGTACAATGAAGATGTCGTTCTGACTGCCATGATCGACAATGTACCCATCTGCGTGGAAAAAGTGCAGTCGGCCAATATGCTGCGGATACAGTCCAAAGTCGGCCGGGTGAGCAGTTTGGTGCGCGGTTCTACCGGAAAGACCCTCTTTGCCTGGCAGACAGACTCTTTTATCGAAGCCACATTGGAACAGACCTTTCCGAATACTCCAGAGGGGGACCAGGAACGTGCGCGGCTGCGGCAGGAATTGGAACTCATCCGAACCCAAGGGTTCTGTATTACCGTTTCAGAGCAGGACGAAGGAGTGGCCTCTGTCTCCGCGCCTATCCGGGGAAGCGATGGGATCGCCCGCTATTCTCTGGCCGTGGTAGGTGCGGAAAAGCGGATCAGGGAAAAAAATATCGACCAAATTCGGGATGAGGTAGTACGGACCGCCCAGCAGTTGGAACGGGAGTACCAGTTAATCCATATGAGCTGACTGAGAAATATCCCGGATTAAAACACATGACGGCTCCGTTTTACAATCCAAATTTCATGAGAAATTCCAAAATATCTCTTTTCTCTTGACAAATATGAATGTATTGAGATAAACTTGCCCCATGAGCAAAGGCGCTGCTGTATTTGATACAGCGGCGCCTTTTTTGACCAAAATCAGGAAATACGCAGGCACATGCTGGCACTATAACAAAACGCACATAACGATATAGAAAAAATAAATCATTTTTAACCCGATAAATTTGGCCGTTTTGTATTGACAAACAAAAAAACGGCCGTATAATATTTTTTGTATACTATTTATGAACGCATTCATATATTATGAACTTATAGATGCCAGACATTTTTCTCTCCCAGTCATCCGACCGCTAAAGGAGGTTTTTCACATGCGCATCCTCATCATCAATCCAAACAGTGACCAGAATACAGAAGTTCTTCTGCAACGAACGGCGGAACACTTTTTGCAGGAAAGAACAGCGGTGGAGACTATTTCCATCACCTCAGCCCCCCGCTTGATCGTCACCTATGCGGATCAGGCGGCCTCTGTTCCGGAGCTGATTAAACTTTTCCGGCAGCGGGGAGATCAGTACGATGCCTTTGTGCTGGCCTGCCACGGAGATCCCAATTTGGAACTGGTGCAGGAACTGGCTGGAGGTAAGCCTGTATATGGTATCGCCCAGGCGTCCATGAGAATGGCTGCCATGAGGGGCGGCTTTGCAGTTCTCACTCCGTCGGCCAAAATTATCCCCAAAAAATTTGCGCTCGCACGGAAATATCATTGCGAGGATCAGCTGAAAACAGTGCAGGTCTCCAAGAGCGACCGCCGGGAGGATCTGTTGGAGGCGGCGCAGGCGGCCCTTCAGGTTCCCGGTGTGGAATCCATTGTGCTGGGCTGTGCCAATTACAGCGGACTGGGCGGATGGCTGGAGCAGCAGTTGGGGGCCCCTGTCTTTGACGGCCTTCTGTGGGCCCTAGTTCTGGCTGAAGGCGACGTGGCCATCCGGCAGTCCCAGAACCTCGAGGCATAAACCTTCGTTTTGCGGAAGGAATGGAAGTTATCCCATACATCCCGACAGAAAGGAGGCATTTCGGTTCCATACAGTGAGAGCGGCCCCAGTAAAACACTAAACATAGCAGAGAGGTTATTGAGGAGGTAACATTATGGGCGCAACACCAAGCTTGATTCTGATGTGGATCTTTTACCTATTTCTGGGCCTTTTCCCGATGACTTATACCTTGGTTAAGGGCGGAAAGAAAGGTGGAAAGAAATCATGAGCAACAATACCATCTATCTGATTACTGTCATCGTGTTCATGGTGGTCTTGGCCATCATCGGCATCATGATCTCCCGAGGAATTAAAAGCCAGAAAGACTGGATGGTGGCCGGAAAGTCTCTGGGCATCATTCCCATGGCCGGCACGTATTTTGCCACTATTGTCAGCGCCGCTTCCATCATCAGCTACATGGGCTACTATTACCTCAACGGCTGGCCCGGCTGGTGGAACTGCGCTGGTACATTCCTGACTTCTTTCCTGGCCTGCATTTGGTTCGCCAAGCGGCTTCGCAAAGCCGGCTGTGATACTCTGCCGGAGTACATCTCCCAGCGTTTTGGCTCCCAGCTTGCCATGCCGGCGGCCATCCTGGTCACCATCTGCACCATCGCCCTGCTGTCGGCCCAGATCATCGGCAGCGTGGTGATGCTCCAGGCCTTTGTGGATTGGGACCGAGTGACTTGCTGCGTGGTTCTCCTGGTGGTCTTTGTGGCCTTTACCATGATCGGCGGCATGAAGGCTGTGGCCTGGACCGACACCATCTGCGCCTTTATCATCATCATCGGTGTCTGGGTTATGGCGGCCACCTTCCTGGGCGACGTGGGCGGATTCACCGCCATGAATGAGCAGATCGCTGCCATCAACCCCGACTTTGTGCAGGCGTTCAGCGAGAGCATCACCCCGCCGGTGGCCCTGTCCTGGCTGGTTACCTGGGGCATCTGCAATTTCGGCGCCCCGGTGTTCATTGCCCGGTTCTTCTCCGCAGAGAGCCCGGAGGTGGCCTCCCGCTCCCAGGGCATCACCGGCATCGGCCTGCTGCTGTTCTATATCCCCTTGATCATCATCGGCCTGTGCGGCATGCTTCTGGTCCCCGGCATCGAGAGCCAGGACGCTGTGTTTGTCACTCTGGTCACCACTCGCCTGCCCGCTCTGGCCGGCGGCATCATGTTCGCCGCGGTGATGGCTGCCATCATCTCCACTGCGGACTCCCTGCTTCTGCTGGCTGCGGGCACTTTCAGCAACGACATCTACTCCAAACTCAAGCCCAATGTCTCCGACAAGGAGATTCTAAACGTCTCCCGGGTGGCCACTCTGGTCATCGGCATCGGCGCGGTGCTGCTGAGCTTCTGGTTCAATGATGCCATCCAGTTCATCCAGGCCCGTGCCGTCACCCTCATGGGCGCTGCCATGGCGATGCTCACCATGGTAGGTGTGGTCTGGAAACGAGCCAATCGCACCGGAGCCGCCGTAAGCATGGTGGCCGGCTTTGCCACCGCCTGCGTTTGGTACGCACTGGGCCAACCCGGCGGTGTAATGGCTGCCCTGCCCGCAGTCATCGTAGCCTTCTTGGTGATGGTGGTGGTCAGCAAACTGACCCCTCCCCCTCCCGAAGAAGTCATCGCCAAGTTCTTCTCCGTATCGGAAACCGAATAACTGGCTTGTCAAATTTCGATTCCTGCGCTACAATCCAAACAGATTGGTAATTTTTTCATGAAGGAGCTATGATAATTATGCTGGATCTCGCAGTCATAAACGGCCTGGTATTTCTGGAAGGCGGCTTCCGGAAAGCTGATGTAGGCATCAAAGATGGAAAATTCGCTCTGATCGCGGCTCCCGGCTGTCTGCCGGAAGCAGAGCGCACCATTGACGCCGCCGGGAAACATGTGATTCCCGGCGGGATCGACACCCATGTTCACTATCGTGACCCCGGCCACTGGGAGCGGGAGACCTTCGAGGCCGGCTCCCGGGCGGCTGCGGCCGGCGGCTGCACCACCTTTTTTGAGCACCCCATTTCCATGCCCCCCCAGTGGAACGCCGAGATTCTCCAAAACCGCATGGACATCTGCACCGGAAAGGACTCTCCGGCCAATGACCGCCATGAGAAGGGCGTTTGTGTGGACTTCTGTTTCTACGGCGCCGCCGGCGGTCAGCATCCCGAGGCAATCGAGCCGCTCTCCCATGCCGGCATCGTGGCTTACAAAACCTTCCTGCACGACGCCCCCGAGGGGCGCGCCCAGGAGTTCGAGGGTCTGACCAGCGCCAACAACGATCAGCTTTACCGTGTGCTGCAGGAGGTCAAAAAAACAGGTCTGCCCCTGGCGGCCCATGCAGAAGATAACGAGCTTGTCACCGGTTTTATCAAACGTCTGCGCGAGGAAGGACGGCAGAGCGAGAATATTGCCCACTGCCTGTCCCGTCCGCCCATCGTGGAGGTGGAGGCAATCTCCAAGATGCTGAAATTCGCCAAGGATGTGGGCTGCCCCATTGAGCTGGTTCATGTGTCTACCTGCGGCGCCATGGAACTGGCCAAACAGGCCAAGCAGGCGGGCCAGAAGGTCTTTGTAGAGACCTGTCCCCACTACCTGCTCCTGGATGAGAGCTATGTGGAGAAGTACGGCGCCTATGCCAAGTGCAATCCCGCCCTCCGGGAGAAGGAGGAGGTGGAGAAGCTGTGGGACTATGTGCTGGACGGCACTGTGGACTTCATCGGCAGCGACCACAGCCCCTACCTGGTCTCGGAGAAGGAGAAGAATCCCAATGACATCTTCGTGGCCCCCTCCGGCTTCCCCGGCATCGACCTCCGCCTGCCTCTGATGCTCACCGAGGCCAAGAAGGGCCATGTCTCCCTGGAGCGGGTTGTAGAGCTGCTGTGCGTCAACCCGGCGAAGTGCTTCAACATCTTCCCCCAGAAGGGCACCATCTCCGCCGGTGCAGACGGCGACCTGGTAATCGTGGACATGAACAAGGAGATGGAGTTCCACGCCAAGGACAGCTACTCCCAGGCTCGGGATATTATGAAAATCTACGAGGGCTGGAAGCTGGGCTGCTCGGTGGAGTACACCGTGGTTCGCGGACGCGTCGTCATGGAAAACGGCGTGGTGGACGAGAGCGCTGCCGGCTGGGGTGAGTATGTAAAGCCCAACTCTGCAAAGTGATGTAAGAAAACCCACCAGAAAGGGCGGCGCAGAACGCCGCCCTTTCTTAAATGTCATGGCCAATGGTCAGGAAAGGCGAATGAATATGAATCAGGTTCGTGAGATTTTAGCGGAAATCGGAACAGCGGGGAAGAATGCAGACGGCTCCTATACCAGAAGCTGCTACAGCCCCGAATACTTTCAGGCGGCAGAGATCGTGCGCAAGCGGATGGAGGCCATGGGAATGCAGGTATCCCAAGATGCCGCAGGCAACATCCACGGCATGCTGCCCGGTTCCGAACCTGGGCGGAAGAGCATCATCATGGGCTCCCATTTGGACACAGTCCCATCCGGCGGTCTCTTTGACGGCGCCTATGGCGTGGCCGGAGCACTGGAAGCGGTGCGCCGTCTGAAGGAGGAGGGTAAGGTTCTCCGGCATCCCATTGAGATATATGGCTTCAACGGAGAGGAATCCAACCCCCTGGGCGGGACTTTCGGCAGCCGGGCCGTAACCGGACTGGTTTCCCCCGATCAGCCGGAGCTGGAAAAGTCCTTAAAGGAGTACGGACACACCGTGCAGGAGATTCTGGACTGCAAGCGGGATTTTTCTGACGCCAAGTGTTTTCTGGAACTGCATATTGAGCAGGGCGACCGCCTGGATCACGAGGGACTGGACTCCGGCGTTGTCAGCGGCATCGTAGGTATTGTACGTTATAAGGTAACTGCCTGCGGCCACAGCAACCACGCCGGGACAACCATGATGAAAAACCGGAAGGACGCTCTGGTAGCCATGTCCAAACTGATCGTGGCGGCGGATCAGCGCTGCCGCGAGATCGACGACGCCCTGGTGCTTACCGTGGGCACGATACAGTGCTGGCCGGACTCAGAGAATGTAATCCCAGGCCGAGTGGAGTGCAGCTTTGAAATGCGGCACATGGAACAGGAGAAGACCGATCAGCTGGCCCAGGCAATCCGGGAGATTGCCGCAGGCATCCCGGACGTCACCTTTGAAATGGTCAAGATGATCGACAAGGGAGCGGTGCGCTGCGACCCCCACCTGATGGAGCAAATTGAAGCCGTTACTGCGGAGCTTGGGGGCAGTTATATGGTGCTGCCCAGCGGCGCCGGCCACGACGCCAATCCTATGGCCCACCGTCTGCCCATGGGTATGATTTTTGTCCCCAGCAAGGGCGGTTTGAGCCACTGCGGAGAGGAATGGACAGATCCGGACTATCTTGACCGCGGAGCAGATATTTTGTACCGCACCTTGCTCAGGCTGGATCAGGAAGCGTAAATGCATTGTATAGAATAAATGCTTCCCCGCCTGCGGCTATATCATTTCTTGCATCCTGCACGTCGGCCCCTACGTGCAGTCATATCCATCGGGGCAGCAGCCATAGCTCATAGATATGAGATTTTTTATGGGTGCGGAGGTTTTCCCAGCCAATGAAAAAGAGTCATCTCAGCCGCAACCGGGAATAATCCCCCTGCCCTCTATGGCATGAAACCTCAAAAGAATGTGCATATGGATAAAATATGGACCGAGAATATCATTTCTCGGTCCATATTTTTCCTCTCTCGGCAGGTCCAGTTCCCGGCACACCCAAGAGCGAGCCCTGACCCACCCGCATCATCACCGCATCAAGTACCTTTTGTCCTAAACGCATTTCTCGGATAAATTTATTCAGAAGGGAGTTCTAAACATGGCATATTTGAATGAAAATGAGTGGATACTGTTCAACGAAATCACATATAATATTCATTTTGTATATACCATTGAAGATTTGCAGGAGGAAATCATCCGGCGGTGGCTCCCCTTTTTGATTCCATATGACGCAGGGGTTTTGCCCAGATCCGCCCCTCTGAAACCGGTCAGTTTGCGTTGGTAAACCCGGTGGGGCATCAGCTTTCATCCCCCATGGTGACCTTGTGGAAGGAGCAGACCCGGAAGTATGACCGGCTGCGCTGGGTCCTGCTGGGCAGCCAGAGCATCATTTTCCGAGAATCGGCCCTGTCCCCAGAGGACCCGCTGCGAACCAGCGAGATCTATGAGTCCTTTTACCAGCCCAACCGGCTGTGCTATTCTCTGGGCATGTGCAGCTGCTTCCGGGAAGAACCGGTGGGACTGCTGCGTCTGTATAGGCGGCAGGAAAGCGGTCCCTTTCAGGACCGGGATCAGTTTGTCATGGAACAGCTGAATAAGCATCTCTCCTACCGTCTGGCCTACGAGGCCAAGAAGGGGGACTCCCATTTCTTCTACGCGAAGGGATATTATGATAAGCTCTGTCAGCGGTATGGGCTGACCAACCGTGAGGGGGAAATGCTGGATCTCGCGGTCCGTGGATTTTCCAATGAGGAGATTGCCCAACAGCTCAACATCAGCATTCATACCGTTAAGAAACATTTCAACAGCATTTACAGCAAGATGGGAGTCCACAATCGCGTGCAGATAATGCAATGTTTCCCAGTCTCCACCAGCAAAATTGACTTTGACTCTCTTTGAGCAAAATTAGAATGCCAATCTTTCCATTTCTTTTATATACTAGTATCTTTCTTATTATTTTATTATTTTTTAGTGTACAAAAAATAATGCAGCTTCCGGATTGCACAACACCCTCCATTTTGTTATATATTAAAGCAGAAATTGCGTGGAGGTACTTATAAAACGCAGTGATTCCCCGTGGATCTTGCTTTATGTCTCTTTGGCAATCATCACAGTCGTGCTTGTGCAGACGGATCTGTTCGGTCGGTTTAATGAACACTTTCCCTATTTTGCAGGCTTTATCCAGTTTGCCGTTTATGCCACGGCTGGCGAATTGTTCTCTATGCGGGTCCTGCGTGGTGCCTGGGTCCTCAACCGGGCCACCCTGTTCAAGGCGGGGAGCTGGGGCTTCAGCGGGCTGTTCGTAACTTTGGCGTTTCGCGTATTCAGCGACGGCTCTCAGGCCGCTATGGATGCCGGCCTCCTTCCATTTGCAGGAAGCGCCTTGGCTCTGTCTTTTTTTACCAGCTGTACCAACAACATCTTTTTCGGCCCCCTGCATTCTTCTTTTATCCGGGTGTGCTGCAATTATGCCGACCTGCGCTATACGGAACACCAGAATGTCACGGTTCGTGAGGCTGTAAATTCCGTGGACTGGGGCGAATTGGTGAATTTCACCCTCTTCCGCACCATCCCTCTGTTCTGGATTCCAGTTAATACGGTCGGCTTTCTGCTTCCGGTCCACTACCGGATTGTATTCGCCTCCGTACTGTCCATGGCCTTTGGCGTGCTGATGACCATTTTGAAGCTGCGGGAGCGGCGCAACCAAACAGGCTGGACTCATACCAACCAATAAATTTTTCGCTATTAAACGGTGCTCTTCAAAGATTTTAATACGGCTCGAGTGCTCTCTTGACAGCGCGCGGCCTCTGTTTTATAATCAGTTGCAACAAAGGCGTTGTCATTCTTAGGATGACTACGCCTTTTTCTTTTCCCGCTGCCGGGACAGTCCCACTGATACGATGCAGGAGAAGGAGATTTGGGACGTCCAGAACGCGGCAAACTTCAGCGAAAGGAGGAATCCATTGACCAAACGTCCAGAGCCCGCAGCTTCTGTGGGCCTATCCCATCACAATTTCTGCGAGGAGGTACATTGTTTATGGATACTACGTTTGGCGTGCTATGTCTTATTCCCCCTATTGTAGCCATTGTTCTGGCACTGGTCACACGGGAGACCATTCTATCCCTGTTTGTCGCTGTCTGGCTGGGTTCCACCATGATAAACGGCTATAACCCCCTGGTCGGATTTGTACACATTGTCTCGGATTACATTATCCCCTCTCTCAGCGGCAACGCCTCTATGATCGTACTGGTTACCTTGGCCGGCGGAATGATTGCCATGCTTCGGGATACGGGTGCGGCTCAAGCCTTTGCCATGCGGGTAACCAAGGTCATCAACACAGCGAAGAAGGGACAGGTCGTCACCTGTCTGAGTGCTTTTATCTTCTGCTACACCGAGCCCTGCCTGATGCTGGGCACTATCATGCGCCCTGTTACCGACACTGTGCGGGTTTCTCGGGCCAAGTTGTCCTACATTTTGGACTCTATGGGCTGTAACCTGGCCTCTTTCTCCCCAATCAGCAGCTATGGCCCCTTTATCACCGGCTTGATCGCCGCAGAACTTTTGGCAGGCGGCATTGAGGCGAACGAGTGGGGGATTTGGCTGCAGATGCTTCCGTTTAACCTGTACGGCATGTTTGCCATGATCACGGTCCTGCTGGTAGCCATCTTCAGCCTGAATTTTGGTCCCATGTATACCGAAGAAAAGCGGGCCCGGGAGACCGGCAAGCTGCTGGGCGACGGGGTGGAGCCCCTGGTGCCTGAAGTGAAGACGGTATTCCCCGAGGGCTACCGACTGTCCATGTGGAACTTCATCATCCCCCTGGTCTGTCTATTCGGCTCCCTCTTCGCCACCATCTTCTGGACCGGCGATATCGGCGCCAACGGCGTGGTGGGCGCTTTCCGGAATGCGGATATCACGCTCTCCATCTGCATTGGCTTTATGGGCGGCGGCGTTGGCGCCGGCCTGGTAGGCGTGGCCACGAAGCTCTTCGGCCCCGCCAAGGCCTTCAACACCTTCCTCGGCGGCATGGCTGAGCTGATCAGCGTCCCCTTCATTCTGGTCTGCGCCTGGTCCTTGGGCGATATCGTGGACCAGATGGGCACCAGCGATTTTTTGATCCACATTGTAGAAAATTATCTGACTCCCGGTCTGGTTCCCGGCCTGATCTTCCTCTTTGGCGCATTTATCTCCTTCGCCACCGGTTCCTCCTGGGGCGTGTGGTCCATCATGATGCCCATTGCCATTCCTATGGCCATTGCCTTTGATCTCTCCATCCCCTATGTGGCCGCCTCGGTGATCGGCGGCGGTCTGTTCGGCGACCAGTGCTCTCCTATTTCGGACACCACAGTTATGTCCTCCACCGGCGCATCCTGCAATCATGTGGTCCATGTTATGACCCAGCTCCCCTACGGTATCACAGTTGGTGTGTCCGCCTTCATCGGCTTCCTGTTCGGAGGTCTGAGCGGACAGTACATCTTCAGTATTGGCGTTACAGCTGTTATCCTGCTGATTGCCCTGTTTGCTCTAACCAAGCTTTCCCGGATTCGTCATCCGGAAGTGATCCACTGATTTTACAGCCTTCAGCTCTTATCACCCAACCGCAACAAATTAGGAGGGACTTTTTTGTATGAAGAAGATTGACAAACTAGTGTGTGCCCCCCACTTTTACACCATGGAAGGGGAGGGTGTCGGTTACCGCGCCGAAGCGGCTATGGCCGTGGATGGCGGCAAGATTCTGGAGGTCGGCCCCCGGGAGGAACTCTTTTCCCGCTATCTGGCAGAGGAAGTTATTGAGCTGAAGCACCACATGGTCCTCCCCGGCTTCATCGACGCCCATATGCACACTGCCTGCAACATCATGCGCGGTTTGGCCCAGGACACCAATAACTGGATGATGTTTGGCCTGCAGCCCTTTGACAACGCCGTTACCGACGAGGAGCGGGATGCCGGCAGCCGGGTGGCCATTCTGGAGGCTATACGCGCTGGCACCACCACCTTGGGCGACTATGAATCCAAGATGGAAAACGTGTGCGCCTTTATTGATAAGGTGGGGGCGCGAGGCAATATTGCCCAAACTATCCGCGCTGCCAAGCGCCGGGTGTATAAACCTGGTGAGCTCTATGAATTCGACGATATCATGGGGGAGGAGAGCCTAAATCGGAACATTGCCCTGTATGACGCCTGGAACGGCAAGGCCAACGGCCGCATCAAAATTCTCTTTGGCCCTCAGGGGGTGGACTTCGTCAGTCCGGGGATGCTCCTGCGCATTCAAAAAGCGGTAAAGGAGCGAGGCACCAAGATCCATATGCACGTGCAGCAAGGGGATCGAGAGACCTACCAGATCGTTCAGCGGTACGGTAAACGGCCCACTGCATTTCTGGATGAGATGGGTCTCCTGGACTCCTCCCTCATTGCGGTCCACCTCACCGACTGCACGGACGAGGAGGCCGCTCTGATTGCCCGGCGCGGGGCCTCCATGATTGTCAATCCCGGCTCTATCGGTATCATTGACGGCATCGTCTGTCCCAGTGTGGCGTTCCAGGAAGCGGGCGGCAACGTGGCGCTTGGCTCCGACCAGGCTCCGGGCAACAACTGCCACAATATCATCAACGAGATGAAGAACGTCTGTCTCTTCAACAAAATCAAGTATCAAAATCCCGAGATCATGCCTGCATGGCGGGCGCTGCGCATGGCCACCATTGAGGGGGCGCGCGCTGTTGGCTTGGGCGATACAGTGGGTTCTCTGGAGTCCGGTAAGCAGGCAGATTTTATCGCCATCGATCTGAACTGCCCCTCCATGCTCCCGGTCTACACCTATCCCATGCGGAATATGATCCCCAACCTGGTCTACAGTGCGCGGGGCTGCGAGGTATCCCTTGTCGCAGTAGATGGTGAAGTTATTATGCAGGACGGCAAGTTCACCCGGGTCAATGCAGACGAGTATCTGGCCGCCATTCCCCAGTACCCCGACGGAATCGGCCAGCGGGCGGCGAAAGAATTTTTTGAAATCAACGGTACGAACGCCCACTTTATGAATGAGGACAAATTATAATTTGCTTCAACCCAGAAGCAGACAGTTCAGGATATTGTTTCTCATACCCCATTTTTTGACCTGCCCGCTCCATCTCTTCTGCTGTCCTGTGCGAATTGGGCACGCGCGGTTTGATCCTGCTTCAAGCGGAAAGATGCGCCTCAATTTTCTTTCCCAATCGAAAACCGCTGGAATCCAATGATTCCAGCGGTTTCTTCTTCCTCCAATTTTGGAGGCATTTCCCCTTTGCTGCTTTATACTGTCCCATTTCTGGTCTTTCCGGACTGGCCAGCGGTTTTACACCGCCTTCCATCTGACCCCACTGCTCTTTTCACAGCAGCTCAGAGCATCCTTTCCCCACATAAACTCAGTACAGCTTCTCCCGCTCGATGATCCCGTCGATTCGATTGAAGCGCTCGCTGCGGGTCACATCCTTCCGGCCGCTCATCGCCAGCAGAATGACCTCCGACAGGCTGAGGGGGGCCACATAGGAGTTGGTAAACCCGAGTCCGTCTATATATGCCACTATGACCACGTCCGCCTTATTGGCCAGAGGACAGGTCCGGCGGTCGGTCATCAAAATGATCTTCGCCCCGCTCTCCCGGGCGATATCCATAAGCACCTGGTTGATCTCAGAGTAGCGGGGAAAGCTGTACAGGAACAGGCAGTCCTTCTCTGTGATATCCAATACATTCTCCACCGCAGTGGCGTCCGCATGGGTGACCGGGACCACATGGGGCGTCAAAAACAGCAGCTTGCTGGCCATGTACTGGGCACAGCAGGCGGTCCCCCGGAACCCGGCCACGTACTTCCGGTCGCTGCTGAGCAGGATGTCCACCACCTGATCCACAGTGGCCTGATCCAGCTGGTCGTAAGACCGCCGCAGGTTTTCGACCGTATATTGGCTGACGTCATAGAGCAGGTGGCTGGGATTTAATTGTTCCAGAGACCGGGCATATTTTTCTCCCGGCATCAGTCCGCTTTCCGACTTCCTGATCTGCCGGGCCGCCCGTTTATTCATCTCCGCCCGGAATTCGGAGTAGCCCTTGAATCCCAGTTTCCGAATAAACCGGATGACCGACGTATCGCTGACCCCGATGGACTCCGCCAGAGTGGTGGAGGTCTGAAAGCCGATGGTGTCGAAATGTGCCAAAATATATTCTGCAATCTCCGCATCCGTCCGAGTCAAGGACATGTTCTGGATTCTTTTTTTTAAATCGTCCATAATCACTTCCCCTTTGGGGGTAGTATATCAAAGAACCTTTTTATGGTCAATCTCGCTCCTTGGAAAAAACAGGGCGGACAGCACTGCTTTGCTGTCCGCCCTGCTTTGTAAAGAGAAGAAGGGATGGAGATGACGTGTCTTATTTTCCGCGCTTTCTGCCGATGCCGGTCAAAATGCTCAGCAGGAAGATGATCAGCAGCCCCCAGCAGTGATAGTTGTAGCCCAGGAAGTCCAGGAAGGAGAAGGAAGCGGGAACGCCCGCCACCCCCGTCGCAACGCCGGTGATAACCAGGGCGGGGTTGCCGTGGGGAATCAGTCCGTTGGTGCCGCAGGCCACTGCGTCCAGAATGTTCGCGCTGCGGCTGTGGTCGGCCTCCTCCTTGTAATCGTCCATCAGCTTGCGGACGAAGGGGCCGGTAAAGATGATGGTGTTGGTGGAGCTGTGGGTGGCAATTACCCCAAACACCGCCATGCAGTAGGCAACCAGCTCCGCGCTGCGGATGGTCTTGCACTTGGTGATAATCCAGCGCGCAAAGGCGTCCATAGCCCCGCTCTTGGTGGGAATCTGAATCATCATCACGATCAGGCAGGAGACAATGGCCACGTTGGCCATGCTGATCATACCGCTGGAAATGGGGCTGTCATCGCTGAACAAGACCACAGGATCTACCACGCCCAGAATCAGGCAGAGGGCAACAACCAGTGCGTTGGACAGCAGCAGGGCGGAAACCAGTCCCCACCCTCTGGCCATCAGCAGGATCAGGATAACCGGAACGATCAAAAAGACCAGAGAAGGAGCCGTGGAGGGGTCCGCATCAATGGCCGCACGGCCTCCGCTGGACTGCGACAGGCCGATCACAACATACAGAACCGCAGAAATCGAACCTACAATGAGAGAATAGGGAAGCCGGGTCCGCACAGCCTCCTGCACAGTAACGCCCTGGGTCTGGGAGGAAGCGATGGTGGTGTCGGAGATGGGGGCCAGGTTATCGCCGAAAATAGATCCGCTGATCACCGCACCGCACATCAGACCCATATTGATATCCAACTCGCCCGCCAGAGGACACATCACCGCGGAGACCGCGGTCACCGTACCGGTGGAAGTTCCGCAGGCGGTGGAAATGATTACACAGACCAGAAACGCCACCACAGGGATAAACCCGGTGTTGATATGCAGTTCCGCCACCAGCCAGATAATCGCCTCAATGAGGCCGCAGCTTTTCAGCAGGGCGGACAGCAGACCAGCCATAAAGAACGCCACACAGATCACACAGAACATGGACTCCCGCAGGCCCGTCAGCATCTCCTCGCCGTAGGCCTTGCGGTCCTTGGCCAGGAGCAGGCCCAGAACCAGGGCAAAGAACAGGGCCACCATCATGCTCTTGGTGCCGCCGCCCAACCCCAGAAGCATAAACATAATGCCGGCGATGGCAACCACAACACACAGCCACGCGCTCACATGTCCCCCGTAGTAGCTGACTGCGTATTCCTTTTTCTCCATTTTGCTCTCTCCTTTCTAAAATAATCTGCTATTTTAGTGAAGGGCCTCCAGAGCCTTCTCCACACGGTCCAGAGCCTTCTCCAGATTCTCCATGGAGTTGGAGTAGGAAATCCGAATCTTGCCGGGCACATTGTAGGCCTCGCCCGGGACTGTGGAGACCAGCGCCTCATCCAGCAGATACTGGCAGAGGTCCACCGCGGTTTCGATCCTGCGGTCCCTGAAGGATTTACCCAGATAGGCCTGCACATCCGGATAGACATAGAAGGCGCCCTTCACGTCCGGACAGACAATCCCTGGGATGCCGTTCAGCCGCTTCACCACATAGTCCTTGCGGCGCTTGAACTCCTCCACCATAACCTCCATGTCATGCTGGGGCCCCCGGAGGGCCGCCGCAGCCGCCTTCTGAGAGATGGAGCTGGTGGCGGAAGTGGTCTGACTCTGCACCGCCATAATCCCTTTGATCACATCCGGGCGGGCGGCGGCATAGCCGATTCTCCAGCCGGTCATGGCATAGGCCTTGGAAAATCCGTTGACTGTGACGGTGCGCTCCTTTACCTCCTGGGAAATGGACGCCACGCTGAAGTGCTTCGCCCCGTCATACACCAGCTTTTCATAGATCTCATCGGCCACAATAAAGAAGTCATGCTTGACGGCCAGTTCCGCCAGCTTCCGAAGGCTCTCCTCGCTGTACACCGCCCCGGTGGGGTTGTTGGGCGTGCAGATGATGATGGCCTTTGTCCTGGGGGTGATGGCGTCCTCAATCGCCTTCAGGTCCAGCTCGTAGTTGTCCGGCCGGACCGGGACAAACACAGGGGTTGCGCCGGCCAGGCGGATCATCTCGGTATAGCTGACCCAGCAGGGAATGGGCAGAATCACCTCGTCCCCAGGCCCCGCAATGACCATCATGGCGCTTGCAATCGCCTGCTTGGCGCCCACAGAGGTGGTGATCTCGTTGAGGCCGTATTCGATTCCATTGTCCTGCTTGAGCTTCTTTACGATCTCCTGCCGCAGCTCCAGAATGCCGTTGCCCGGGGTATATTTGGTGAAGTTATCCGCGATGGCCTTCATGCCCGCCACTTTGATGTAATCCGGCGTGCCAAAGTCCGGTTCCCCTACGTTCAGGGAGATGATATCCTTCCCCTGCTGCTTGAGCTCCGCCACCTTCGCAATCAGAGCCGAGGTGGGAGACCCACTGAATTTGCTCATCCGTTCCGCCAGTGTGGTTGCCATGTTTGAAACCCCTTTCTCAAATTTCATTGCTGACCCGCCTATCTCAGGACAGGCGGATCATTTTTTACTGCTCTCCATACGCCCCGTCAATAAACTCGGTCTTCTTTGCCTCCAGGGTATTTTTCACCCAGGCCCGGTTGGAGGTGCCGTTCTGAGCCGCCGCCACCTTTGCCGCATCCTGCTCGTGGAACTTCTTGGCGGCTTCCAGCACCGCGGGCGCGTCTTTCAGGGGGATCACAATAATCCCATCCGCGTCCGCCACAATGATGTCCCCGGGGTTTACGCTGATGCCGCCGCAGGCAATGGGCACGTTGATCTCGCCGGGTCCCTCCTTGTGGGGACCGCCGGGGGTGGAACCGGTGGCATACACCGGAAGATCCATCTCCCGCAGGGCGTCTACATCCCGGATGGGGCCGTCCAGGACCAGCCCCCCCAGCTTTTTCTGATACTTGGCATAGGTAAACATGATCTCGCCCATCAGGGAGCGGGTCCGGTCCTCATCGTTGGACAGCACGATGATGTCCCCCGGCTGGGCCATGTCCAGCGCCTGGTGGAGAAACAGGTTGTCCCCCGCCCTCGCCTTAACGGTCAGGGCGGGTCCCACCATGATCCCCTTGAATCCGCTCATCAGCCGGATGCGCGGATTCATCGCGCAGGACCGCCCCATTGTGTCCGCTATGTTCGCCGCGGGCAGGTCCGCAAATCCATCCAGCAGCTCCTGACTGGGCATGGGCCGCTTTAAAAATACTCGATTTCCGATCGCCATTTTGAGTTCCTCCCTTTTGTGATTTTGGCGTTGTTTTTTCTCTACCGGCATTTTATATTATCGCAGAATATTTGTCAACATATTTTTGTTGATAAGAATATTTTTCTTCATTTTGGCGATTGTCATTCCCTTGCTCTCTCAGTCGCCAAGCCGCAGATGCGTTGATGCTCAAAGGCTTGGAGCAGGCTAGGCCTTGTTTGAAAATTGGAAATGTGCCCAACAGCGAAGGATTTTTTCGCCAGACAAGGCGATTTGACGCAGCAATACTTTGTGTATTGCAAGGAAAATCAACGCAGTATGGCGGAAAAAGACTCGCTGTTCGGGCATGTTGACATTTTTCAAACATGGCCTAGTCCTCAGCCGGCTGAGGGACAGGCGGACGCCCACAGCAAAAGTCCGCTGGAACCATCTTGGCCCCAGCGGACTTTTACTTTCAGACACATTTTAAAATACTTGTTCAGCCGCTCTGCCGGCACATAGTCCGGCGTCTTCTTCCCTGTTCCCTGCGGCCCCAGGGACACAAGACAGTACGACGGGCAACCGAAGCAGCCGCACTTTGGCTCTCCCGGCCCAACCTCACCGGGACGACCGCGTCTCCAGGAAATCAAGGCTCTGCACACGCCTCCAGACCATCGTCCCAAACATTGCCCAACGGGGATATACGGCAGGTTTGAAGGGGCGGCGGCATGATATAATGAATAAAAACAGCAGTTGCCCCCTCTTTCTCTTTTGAACTGCGTTCCACAGACACAGAATTCACCCCTCACAGATCAGGCAGGAGGAATACGGATGTCTCAGGTTTACACTGCGCGCCGCAGGACGGCGCAGGACCATACACAGGCGGCCGCCCCTGCCGCCCAGGAGCGGCAGGCGGCTCCGGGACTGGGGGCGGACGCCCAGGCGTTCGGCATGGGCTCCCGGCTGGAGGAACTGATGCAGGAGCGGATGCGGCAGCATTTTCTGGACCACCAGATCCCCGAGGCGGAGCGGGAGGCCGACCGGCTTGCCTCCGCCGCCCAGGGGGCCCGCACCCCGGAGGAGGTCAAGACCAGGATGGGCGAGCGGCTGGGCGCGGACTTCTCCGGCGTCCGCTTCCACACGGATTCCGGCGCCTTCCGCACCGCTGAGGACATGGGGGCCCGGGCCTACGCCACAGGGCGGGACATCTACTTCGGCCAGGGGGGCTTCGATCCCGCCGTGGCCGCCCACGAGCTGGTCCACACCGTCCAGCAGGGGCAGGTGGAGAGCAGTGCGACCACCGTCTCCGCACCCGCGGGGCAGGTGCAGATGCTGCCGAAGCGCCTGAAGGCGTTTGGCCACAGCGTCGCACAGGCGGCGAAGACAGTTGGGAGCGGCATCGTTCAGGGCGCGAAGACAGTCGGGGGCGGCATTGCGCGGGCGGCGAAGGCCGTCGGGGGCGGTATTGCACATGCCTCGAAATTCGTTGGCCACGGGCTCACCATGATGGGAACCGGAATTAAGGAGTTTGTGGGCGGAAAGCTCGGCCTGCTCAATCCCAGCGAGGAACAGAAGGACGAAGCGCTGGCAAAGGCGCAGCAGGGGGACTACAGCCAGTTTGCCCTCCTGCGCAAGGAGGACGCGCAGGCAATGGTGGACGCCAAGAAAGAAGAGATCCGCACCCGTTACCTGCCTAATCTGCGGCAGATGCGGCAGGCCGATACGAAGGAGATGCTGAATCCGGTCACCAGAAAGGCCATGAGCCAGCTGGCCCGGGATGAATCTCTTCCGGCCGGGCAGCGCCAGCAGCTCCGGGAGGCTGGAGAGGCCATGGATCAGCGGATGATCGTGAACACCATGAAAAAGGTGTCCGAGAGACAGCGGCAGCAGCTGGTTCAGCATTACCAGAACATGGACGACCAGAAGCGCCTGGTTCAGGAGTATAACCGCAGCAGATCCGGCAAGACCTATCTGGGCAGCGAGGGCGACGGCTCTCTGCTGGGGGCGGTGAAGGCACGCGAAACGGCGCTGGCTAATGTAGAACAGCAGAACACCCGCTCTGATGAGGAAGCGAATCTGCTAGCCAATGCGGATGCTGACCGGGCGCAGAGTTCCGGCGACGCCCTGCTGCGGTTGATGTTCATGATGCAGCTGGGAAATTTCCAGCGGACCGACGGCTCCAAAGCTGATAAGAAGACCCAGGCCTGGGATCAGACCATGGCCAATGCCTTCTCCCACGGCGGGCGCACCGGATTTGTCTTTGCCGGAGAGGACACCGAGGAGACAGGCGGAACCGGAACCGACGCCGTCTTTGACGCAGTATTCGGCGATCAGAGCGGCGCCGGAGCCGGCGTCCATGTGCGCGCCGCTGGAACCCACCACATGAAGACCCCCAAGGTGGGGAAGGGAATGGCCGGCTATGAGGAAAAGGGCGGCATCGGCGCTGCGGTGTCGTCGAAAACAGACTCCACCTATCAGCACTTCGGCATGGACATAGGCATTGGCGGAGTGGGCAACCTGGGAACCGCCGGTGAGGGCGGCCAGGGCCAGATGATCAACGCGGACGGCCGGAGCGGCCATATGTACATCGGCCGGAAAATGGGGACGGCCTCGCATAAGGGCGGCCTGCTGGTGGGGCTGGAGTCGGATTCCCCCTATCGCAAGAATCAGACCGGACACATGCACAATGCGGCCGCCATAGCCGAGGAGGGCTCCAGCACCGGCGGCCTCAAGGCGGACATCCAGGGCAACAAATACGGCGGCCGGACGGTGGATCTCAGCGGCCTGACCAACAAGGAGATGGTCGCCACATTGAATGCGTTTACCAGCCATTTCAGCCGCCTGCGGGACGAGGATGAGAACGCCTACAACAACCTGCTGGAGCAGATCTCCGGGAAGCGGATGGATACGAACTCCATGAACGCCCTGCTGGCCCAGATGCTGGGCGGAGAGGAAAATGAGGCCCTGCTGGCCAAGCTGAAGAGCATGCGGCGAAACTACTCCGCCTAGGCCTCGTTTGAACATTGGAAATATGCTCAACAGCGAAGGATTTTTTCGCCAGACAAGGCGATTTGACGCAGCACTACTTGGTGTATTGCAAGGAAAATCAACGCAGTATGACGGAAAAAGACTCGCTGTTCGGGCATGTTGACATTTTTCAAACACGGCCCAGACACCCGAAACTGGCGGAGGCAGCGCATCTGCTCCAGCTCCGCCCCTGCCTCCCGTGCGCCCGCCCGGACCAGTTCCCGCAGGCGGCGGCTCTCCTCCTGTTCCTGGCACAGGGCGCTCCTCAAACGACGCAGGCCGCATCCGGCCCAAATCAGCAGCCCGGCCAAAACGGCCACAGCCAGCATACATGATAGATTCATCGCATCTCCCATGCCTTGCGGTATGTCCAGTCGATAAACGCGCTGCGGACCCGCTGCTGATGGGCGATGCTGATGGGCACCAGCGCTTTGTCGGACATACGGAAGTTGCTGCCTTCCAGTCCCATCACGTGATTCATATTGACCAGAAAGCTCCGGTGACAGCGGAGAAAGTCCGGACTGTCGATGGCGGTCTCCAGATCGTCCAGACCCCGCCGCACCACCACAATCTTCTGCAGGGTGTGGATATGGGTGCGGTGGCCGAACACCTCCAGATAGCGGATGGAGGACAGGGGAAACTCCTGCGTCTCCCCCTCGGAATAGACAGACAGGACCCGCATGGGCTCCGGCAGGTGCTCCAGGCACCAGTCCAGAGCGCGATCAATCTCCTCCTCCCGGAAGGGCTTGGTGAGATAGTCCGCCGCCCAGACGTCAAAGCTGTCCAGCCCGTGGTCTATGCTGGTGGTGGCAAACACAATGGCGGTATCGAAGCCGGCATCGCGGAGCCGGCGGGCGGTCTCCACCCCGGACAATCCAGGCATATAGATATCCAGGAACAAAATTTGACAGGTCCGCAGCTGCTGGCTGGACGCCAGCAGTTCGTCCCCGCTGGCAAAAAACCGGAAGCGGACCGTCCGTCCCCGCCGCCGGGCGTACCCCCGCACCATCTGGGCCAGGGCCCGGCGCTCATCCTCCAGATCGTCACAGATTGCAACCCAAAGTTCACCCATGGCGCTTCTCTCCATCCCGCATCCGGACGTCCCACAGCAGGCAGGACTTCCGGTAGGCCTCCGCCGTCTCTCCCCGGCTGCTCCGGCTCAGGGGAACGACCGCCCCGTCTGACATGTGCAGTCCGCCGCTGTCCAGACGCCGGACATGGCGGAGATTGACCAGAAAGCCCCGCTGACAGCGGAGAAAGAGCTCCTTGGGCAGCCGCTCCTCCAGGGCGGTCAGCGTCTCCCGCGTGGCAATGGGCCCCTGGGTGCTGTGGACCAGGCTGCCTCTCCGGGTGCTCTCCGCCCAGACCAGATCGCAGAGGGGGAGGCGGACCCGGCAGCGGTCGCTGGTGATCTCCAGCCGCTCCAGAGAGTCCCACCACAGCTTGATACAGCGGTGCAGAGCGGCCCAGAGCTTCTCCATTCCAATGGGCTTACGCAAAAAACCCGCGGGGTGGAGGGAATAGCTGGCAATGGCCGCGCTGCTGCTGGAGGAGCAGAGAAAGAGCGCGTACGCCCCGTCAATGGAGGCAGGCGGCAGCCGGCCGTCCAAGTCCCAGAAGAGAATGCCGCCGGGTTCCGGACGCTCCTCCGGGTCCCAGCTGCTGAATTCCACGCAGGAACAGGTGAGATCTCTCCAAATCTCCAGCATACGGAAGAGAGCTGCCCGCTCCGCGGGGTCCTCCATATATACAGTAAAGTGCATGGAACTCCTCCCCTCCGGACAAACGCCGCCACTGTCCAGATCAACCGCGCCTGCTGTTTCAAACAGATTTCACTTTTATTATAATACAGCAGATTTTCTTGTTCCATTGCCCATTTTCCCCCTGAAAAAGGACCACATCCGTACCGTTGTACTGATGTGGTCCCTGTTTTTTTCTGATGGACAGAGGGCCGGTCTCTCTGGATTTTCCCCCATCTGCTCGTTCTGCACCGCCCCAGGAGACGCGTATTTTCTCCGGTTGACGGGAAATTTTCTCATCTTTTTCCAACATTCTGCCTCAACCTATCTCCTCCCAGCGGTATTTCCCCGACGCACAGGCCGTCCGCAGCGCTTTGAACGGCGCGGCGCAATCCCGCGCCGCAGTGTGCGGCAAAACGAACAGTTTAACCGTGCGGCACACCACCGGAGGCTCCCTACTGGAGCATATACTTTCCCAGCTCCTGCCGGGTATTGACATGCAGCTTCCCTTTGGCCTCCGCCAGATGGCGCTTGACCGTGTGGGAGGAGATCCCCATGTGCCCTGCAATTTCCTCGTTGGTCCAGCCCCGGGCCGCCAGCATGGCCACCGCAAATTCGGTGGTGGTCAGATTGTCGGCCACCTGGTCGCCGGTTTTGGGATTGTGAATCCGCCGCCAGCCCCAGGAGAACCGGTAGGTAATGGCGATGATCCGTCTGAACTCCTCCGGCCACTCCCGCTTGATGACGGACTCCAGCATCCCGCCCAGCAGACCGTGGTGTTCCCCAAATCCCTCGATCAAATCGTCCGGCCTGGCCAGTTCCCAGGCCGCCAGCAGATGGCTCTCCGCCCGGTCGGTCTGCTTCAGACTCATGTAGTCCATCACCGCCACCAGGTTCAGGTAGATCGCAGGAATGGGATACCGGGAGCCTCCGATGGCCAGGGTGGCCTCCGCCACCCCGGCACTTCTGGCATAGTCCCCCTGGAGATAGAGATAGTGGGCCTGGACGTACAGCGCAAAGGCCCGCAGCCCCGGCGGCAGCTGCTGCATAAATCCCTCCGCAGGGGGCAGTCCGTCCGGCAGAGGCAGATGGAGCAGCACCGCGGCGGTAGCGGCCACGAAGCCGGACGCCGCCTGAAATGCCGGGGCGGCCTCCCCTGCGGCGCGCAGCGTGCGCTCCACCTCCCCCAGGGCGGACCGGGCCTGCTCAATGCACCCCAGAGACAGGTTGGCAAAGGCGTAGATCAGGCAGGCGGACAGCCGTGTCCCCAGATCAGGGCTGGAAAAATAGCGCTCCGCCTCTCCGGCCGCCTCCTCCGGGTGCCCGCTGAAGTAGTGATACTCCGCCAGGGCGATGTCCCGCTGGGGTCCCTCCTCCATGGCCTCCACGGCGGCCAGGCACTGTCCAGGCACAAAGGGCGTATTCATCAGCGGCATCAGGGTCTTACCGGCCGTCTGGACCGGCGGCCGGATCGGGGGCTCCACCGACTCCGTCTTGTCCCCCTCCCTGTGCCTGCTCCGGCGCAGGTCCGCCGGCTTGGCGGCGTCCGTGGGGATCGCCCAGGCGCCGCTGAATTTCTGCGCCCCCTGAATGCGGCCCTCTGTACACAGTTTCTGAACCAGGCGCTGGGACACGCCCCATCTTTCCGCCGTCTCTCGAATAGATTCGTAGCCGTCCATGCTGCTCCCGCCTTTTCAAAAATTTCATCACATCAGCCTGCCGGCGTCAGAAAAGTCGTGTCTCCGACAGGCGTCCCCTGATTTTTGTTTTTCTGCATTATATCGGAAAAAGGCGGTCTTTTTCAAGGGGGCTCCAGCATTCCGCCTCTCTCTGCGCGGGCCTCTGTGCATATCTGCGGGCGGCGCTTCTGAACCGCACTGTCCTCCTGCCCCTTATGCGCAGGGGCGGCCCCCGCCCCCCTGGCCGCCCACTTTTAGAGACGCCTTTTGCCGCTTTCCATTCCATATACGAAGACTTAATCCAGATTTCACAAACAGGCGGTAGCGATAAATTCTCTTTTTACATTATTATAAAATACAGAACCATGGACCTGCCGGATTTTTTCCCAGGCGCGCCGATCATGCCACGCGGCCGGCCTTTCCCCGCGTCCCGACGGCGGGACTGCCGCAAAAAGGATTTCTTTCCCACCGGACAGAACATGTAAGTTTATTACAAGGCGAGAGGTATGTTGCTATGCGGCACGATATTCAGGTTTTGGACCGGATTCGAAAGACTTACGCGTCCCTGCGGCCCTCGGAACAGCGGGTGGCCGACTATGTGCTGAACCATCCGGAAACCTGCACCCAGCAGACCATCTCGGAACTGGCAGACCAGGTCCAGGTGAGCCAGCCCACCGTGGTGCGCTTTGTCCAGGCCCTGGGGTTTGGAGGGTTCCGAAACTTCAAATACTGCCTGCTGCGGGACCGCAGCCAGGGGACGGAGCGGGAGGCCTACTTCGACCACCTGGGGGGCTTTGACTTAAAACCCTGGGATCAGCTGGAGGACCTGCCGCTGAAAGAGGTGCGGGTGTCCGGCGGCCTGCTGGAGGAGGCGCTGAAGTCTCTCTCCCCCCAGGAGCTGGACCGGGCGGTGCGGATGCTCGCCACGGCCCGAACCATTGATATCTATGGCGTGGAGAACTCCTGCACCCCGGCCGGCGACCTCCTGACCAAGCTGACCTACCTGGGGCTCTGCTGCCGGATGAACACCGACGCCTACCTGCAGCAGATCGGGGCGGCCCACCTGGGGGTGGCGGATGTGGCGGTGGCGTTCTCCCACTCGGGCTGCTCCATGGATACGGTGAAGGCGCTCAAGCTGGCCCGGAAGGCGGGGGCGGGCACCATCGCCATCACCAGCCGGAAAAATCCCCTCCTGGCCCGGTACGCCGATGTGTGCCTCTGCACCGGGGGCGAGGAGGCGGTGATCTACGGCACCGCCATCTTCTCCCGCATCCCCGACCTGGCGGTGGTGGACCTGCTGTACATGGGGATCATTCAGAGCGACTACGAGCGCTTCTCCCGCAGTCTGGACAAGAGCGGTGCGGTCATCGCCGACCGGGGCTATCCGGAGGAGTGAGGGGCTCCGGCGGGGGCTTTTCTTGTAAGAAAATTACAAGGAAAGCCCCCGCTTTTTGATGCCTTTTTACGCTTCTCTAATGGAAACTTAAACCTTTTGCGCTTGTTTCCCGGGGCTGGAATTTGCTAGGATTACACCGTCGCCGGACGTGCGGCGGCTCCCACATAAACTTTTGAAACCGAGAAAGGAGCGGTTTTTCATGCTGGAACTGGAGCACCTTCAAAAGTCCTTTGACGGAGTGCCCGTACTCAAGGACATCTCCCTCCAGGTGGAGGACGGGGAGATCGTCTCCATCCTGGGCCCCTCTGGCTGCGGCAAGACCACGCTGCTGAACATGATCCTGGGGATCGTGGACGCCGACCAGGGCGCCATCCGCTACAACGGGGAGGACCTGACCCGCACCCCCATGGAGAAGCGGGGCTTCAACATCGTCTTTCAGGACTATGCCCTCTTCCCCAATTTAAACGTGCAGCAGAACATCACCTACGGCCTGCGGAACAAGCCGGGCATCTCCTCCCAGGAGGAGGTGGACGAGCTCATCGACCTGCTGGGCCTGCGGGAGCACCTGAACAAGCGCATCGACCAGCTCTCCGGCGGTCAGAAGCAGCGGGTGGCCCTGGCCCGCACCCTGGTGATGAAGCCCCGGATTCTCCTGCTGGACGAGCCCCTGTCCGCCCTGGACGGGGTCATCAAGGAGTCCATCAAGGACCGCATCAAGACCATCGCCCGGGAGTACCACCTGACCACCATCATCGTCACCCACGACCCGGAGGAGGCCCTCACCCTGTCCGACCGGGTGCTCATCATCGATCAGGGGTCCATCTCCCAGTACGCCAAGCCGGACGAGATCATCCACCAGCCCAAGAACGACTTTGTGCGCAAGTTCATTCTCCGCCAGCTGGAGATCAAGCGGGGCAACATCTACGCCCTGTTCGGCGACCGCCCTCAGCTGGCCGGTGAGGCCGTGTGAGGAGAGGCGCCATGAGACGGAAAAATTGGGAGCTGAAGGGGATCTTCTGGATCATCACCCTTCTGTTTGTGGGCTTTCTGGCCGCCCCCATCCTCCTGCTGCTGGGCAAGTCCCTGCTGGGGGACGGGGGGCTCACCGGGGAGTTCTATGTCTCGGTGGTGACCCGGGACGGGTTCCTCACAGCCCTGGGCAACAGCTTCGCGGTGGCGGCCGCGTCGGCCGTAGTCGCCACCATAATCGCCTTCCTGATGGCCTACGCGGTCCACTACACCGAGCTGCCCAAGTGGGCCAAGCGGCTCATCACCGCCATCGCCACCCTGCCCATGTTCCTGCCCACCATCACCTACGGCTTCGCCATCATCTACTCCTTCGGCCGCCAGGGGCTGCTCACCCGTCTGCTTGGGCGGCAGTTCTTTGACATCTACGGCTTCGGCGGGCTGCTGGTGGGCTATGTGATCTATACCATTCCGGTGGCCTTCCTGCTGATCCACAACACCATGGGTTTTGTGGACAAAAAGACCATCATTGTCTCCAAGGCCATGGGGGACCGGGACCTGGCCACCTTCTGGATCGCCATTCTTCGCCCCCTGCTGGGAACTCTGGCGGGCGCCTTCATTCAGGCCTTCTTCCTGTGCTTCACCGACTTCGGCATCCCCGCCTCGGTGGGCGGCGGCTATGAGGTCATCGCCACCCTCCTCTACAACCAGATGCTGGGGGGCATCCCCGACTTCAACCGGGGGGCGGTCATCGCCATGATCATGCTCATCCCCTCCATCGGCAGCATCTGCATCCTCCAGCTGCTGGAGCGGTTCAACATCCGCTACACCCGCATCTCCCAGGCGGACCTGCGGAAGAACCCCCTGCGGGACACGGGCTGGGGCATCTCCAGCACAGTGATCTCGGTGGCCATCCTGTCCATCTTCGCGGTGATCTTTGTGGTCCCCCTGGTGGAGGAGTGGCCCTATCAGACCGGCTTCTCTCTGGAGCACTTTGCCGCCGTATTTACCGACAGCGAGCTGATCACCGTCTACTGGCACTCCCTGGTGATGGCCCTGCTCACCGCCTTCCTGGGCACTCTGGCGGCCTACGGCGCCGCCCTCATCACCGCCCGGAGCACTCTGTCCCCGCGGTACAAGCGGGTCATCGAGAGCATCGCCCTGGTGACCAACGCCATCCCCGGCATGGTGCTGGGCGTGGCCTACATGTTCCTCTTCTCCGGCACAGGGCTGCAGAACACCCTGCTGCTGATGATCCTGTGCAACATCGTCCACTACTTCTCCACCCCCTATCTGATGATGAAGAACTCCCTGTCCAAGATGAACGCCGGCTGGGAGACCACCGCCATGCTCATGGGGGACAGCTGGCTCCAAACCATCCTCCGGGTGGTCACCCCCAACGCCCTGTCCAGCCTCATCGAGGTGTTTAGCTACTACTTCATCAACTCCATGGTCACCATCAGCGCCCTCATCTTCATCGCCGGGGCCCGGACCATGGTCCTCACCACCATGATCAAGCAGCTGCAGTACGTGAACCGCTTCAACGAGGTGTTCGTCCTCTCCCTGCTGATCCTGGCCACCAACCTGATCGCCAAGGGGCTCTTCTCCTGCCTGGCCAGCTATAAGGCAACCCACCCGGTGAAAGAGCGCCGTCCCATCCAACTATTTGCCAAAAGAAAGGAAGCTGTCCAATGAACATCCGTAAGTATCTCGCCCTGGGCACCGCCCTGACCCTGTCCCTGTCCCTCCTGGCCGGCTGCGGCGGAGGTTCCGGCTCCGGCGACGATCAGATCGTCATCTACTCCAACGCCGACGAGGAGGCCATCACCGCCATGGAGAACGCCCTGAACGCGGGCGGCTATGAGGGCAAGTATATCGTGCAGACCTACGGCACCTCCGAGCTGGGGGGCAAGCTGCTGGCCGAGGGCACCAACCTGGAGGCCGACCTGGTGACCATGAGCACCTTCTACCTCCAGAGTGCCCAGGAGCAGAACAATATGTTCCTGCCCCTGGACTTTGAGGTGAACACCCTGGAGGAGGTGCCCGACTACACCGCCCCCATCACCTCCCAGGAGGGAGCCATCATCCTGAACACCGAGCTGATGGCCTCGGAGACCCTGCCCACCCCCACCTGCCTGAAGGACCTGGCCGATCCGGTGTACGCCGGACAGGTGGCCGTCACCGACATCCAGTCCTCCTCCACCGCCTGGCTGCTGATCCAGGCTCTGGTGGACGCCTACGGTGAGGACGGGGCCGAGGAGACTCTGGCCGCCATCTATGACAACTGCGGCGCCCACATCGAGACCTCCGGCTCCGGCCCCCTGAAGCTGTGCCGGGCCGGCGAGGTGGCCATCGGTTTCGGCCTGCGCCACCAGGCGGTGGCCGACAAGGCCGACGGCCTGCCCATCGACTACGTGGACCCCACCGAGGGCAACTTCTCCCTCACCGAGTCGGTGGCCGTCCTGGACAAGGGGGAGGACACCAACCCCCTGGCCATGGAGATGGCCCAGTGCATCATTGAAAACGGCCGCGCCGAGCTGATCCAGACCTACCCCAACCCCCTCTATGAGGGTGAGACCGCCGACCCCGCCAACCAGTCCGCCTACCCCAGCGTCTTTGACGAGCCTCTGACCTTCGAGCTGTTCACCGCCCACCAGGAGCTGTCTGAGCGGGCCAAGGGCTGAACCGGCTGTCTGTGAGAAAAGGAGGAACCGACCATGAATACCTATAAACTGCTGACCCCCGGCCCCCTGACCACCACCGACACGGTGAAGGAGGAGATGCTGGTGGACCGGTGCACCTGGGATGACGACTACAAGGCCGTCACCCAGAAGATCCGCCGCCAGCTGCTCCAGCTGGGACACGTGTCCGAGGACGACTACACCGTTGTTCTGATGCAGGGCAGCGGCACCTTTGGGGTGGAGAGCGTCCTCTCCAGCGTGGTGGGGGACGAGGACAAGGTCCTCATCTGCTCCAACGGGGCCTACGGGGTGCGCATGACCCAGATCTGCGACCGGAACCGCATCCCCTATGTCCACTACGCGGAGCACTATGACCGCATCCCCGACCCCGCCCGCGTCGCCCGTCTGCTGGCTCAGGACCCGGCCATTACCCACGTGGCCATGGTCCACAGTGAGACCACCAGCGGCATCCTCAACGACATCCAGTCCGTGGGCAAGGTGGTCCGGGACGCTGGACGGACCTTTATCGTGGACGCCATGTCCTCCTTCGGCGGGGTGGACATCCCCGTCTCCGACTGGGGCATCGACTTCCTGGTGTCCAGCGCCAACAAGTGCATCCAGGGGGTGCCCGGCTTCTCCTTCATCCTGTGCCGCCGGGACAAGCTGCTGGAGAGTGAGGGCAAGGCCCGCTCCCTGTCCCTGGACCTGCTTGACCAGTGGAAGGGGATGGAGAAGGACGGCAAGTGGCGCTTCACCTCCCCCACCCACGTGGTGCTGGCCTTCTCCAAGGCCCTGGACGAGCTGGAGGAGGAGGGGGGCATCCCCGCCCGGCACCGTCGCTACGCGGAGAACAACCGCCTGCTCATTGAGAAGATGCGCGCCATGGGCTTCACCCCCTACATCGACGGGAGCCACCAGGGGCCCATCATCACCACCTTCTTCTACCCCGCCGGGGTGTCCTTCCAGTTCTCCCAGTTTTACACCTACATCAAGGAGCGGGGCTACGTCCTCTACCCGGGCAAGCTCACCGACGCGGACACCTTCCGGGTGGGCAACATCGGAGAGATCTACCCGGAGGACATGGAGAAGCTCACCGCCATCATCGCCGGCTTCCTGGCCGCCCATAAGGAGGAGATCGCATGATCCAGGCCGTCATCTTTGACTGGGCGGGCACCACCGTGGACTACGGCTGCTTCGCCCCCGTCCAGGCCTTTCAGGAGGCCTTCGCCCACCACGGCGTGCCGGTCACCCTGGAGGAGACCCGCAAGCCCATGGGCATGCTGAAGCGGGACCACATCCGCACCATGCTCCGGATGGAGCGCATCGCCCGAGCCTGGGAGGAGACCCACGGCCGCCCCGCCGGGGAGGAGGATGTAGAGGCGGTGTACGCCCAGTTTGAGCCCAAGCTCTTCTCCATCCTGGACCAGTTTTCCACACCCAAGCCGTTTGTGGTGGAAACGGCGGCCGCCCTGCGGGAGATGGGGCTGAAGATCGGCTCCACCACCGGCTATACCGACTCCATGATGCACATTGTTGTCCCCAAGGCCGCCCAGCTGGGCTACGCCCCCGACTTCTGGATCAGCCCCGACGGGGTGGGCGGCAGGGGCCGTCCCGATCCCTACATGATCTTTGAAAACCTGAAGGCGCTGGAGGTCCCCAGTGTGAAGAACGCCGTGAAGGTGGGGGACACTGTCTCCGACATCCGGGAGGGGGTCAATGCCGGCGTGTGGTCGGTGGGGGTCATCGAGGGCAGCTCCGTCCTGGGTCTGAGCCAGACAGAGTACGAGGCCCTCACTCCGGAGGAGCGCAGGGATGTCTGCCGCCGGGCAGAGGAGACCTTCCGCGCCGCTGGAGCCCACTTTGTGCTGAACGATTTGTCCCAGCTGCCGGAGCTCATTCGGATGATCGGGTAATCACAACCCAAGTACATCTCAACTGATGCTGCCCCCAGGCCATGCAGATGGAGAAAGCGACAGCAGCCCATAACCCGCAGGCCGTTGGTTCAAATCCGGCCCCAGCAGCCACAAAGCCGTCTGATTTTTTAAGAAATCAGACGGCTTTTCCGTGCATAAAGAGAACTGCCGGAACAGCCGGAGGTTCCCCAAAGCCTAAGCTCTGAAAAAGCATCCTCCTTTGCTGGAATGGAAGAGAGCTGCCAACCACCGGAACGAACAAAAGGAGGAATCAAGTCCGGATGAAATCTGAATGGGCGTCATCAATGAATGGATTTGGCAGTTAAGTGAGAGAAAGGCAAGGGACCTTCTGGAAATCAGCTATGTGGGCCGTAGACGTGTCTCCTACCATTTCCGGTTCTCAATTCGAGCCGATTGACTGGACTGAAAAGCGCTCAGAAGCAGCCGTTGCAGGCACTGGGCCGGACTGTGCTGCCCACGATTCTCGTACCATTAAGATTTTGCCGGCAGGTCAGAAGAACAAACTCTCTATGTGAGAGGTGTGCCGGCTCCCGAAGTAAGACTTAGCGGCCTTCGGCTCCAGGTTTGTGGCTTTGCTTGGCCGGAACAGCGGGATCCTCCGCCGGACTGATTGCGCCCGAAGACCCCAATATTTCATTTCCGGGCATTGAATATTTCGCCTCACAAAGCCGTCGCCCCGATAGCTCTCTCCCCACGAACCGGGACGATGGAGGGGCCTGTCCGTGCGGCGGTTTGCATATACGCCGACAGCCGGAAAATCCGCAAAAATGATTCAGCACCTTTTCTTTTCGACAAAATACGATATAATAAAGAAAAACGCCTGTTCCACAGCCGGGACGCTGCCTCTCCGTTTGCATGGAATGGATTCGGTGGGATTTGCCGGCGGGAGCTGTTTGAAATTCAGAACACTGCGTATGGGGAGGAGACTCATGATTTCGCTGTTTCTTGTTGAGGATGAGCGGATTGCCCGGGAGAGTATCCGAGACAATGTTCCTTGGCAGGAACACGATATCCTGTTCCTGGGGGATGCGCCGGATGGAGAAGTCGCTCTGCCGCAGCTCCTGGAAAAACGGCCGGATATTCTGCTGACGGACATCAAGATGCCGTTTATGGACGGCCTGGAGCTGGCCCGGATCGTGCGGAAGGAGCTGCCGGATACCCGCATCATCATCCTCAGCGGACACAATGAATTTGAATATGCCAGAAAGGCCATCACCCTGGGCGTAAATGACTATCTGCTCAAGCCTGTCTCCAGCAGGGATATTCTGGAAGCCGTGGACCGCAGCAAGGCGCAGATTTTGGAATGCCGCGCACGGCGGATTGAGCGGCAGAGCCATAGCATCACACAGCGGGAGCTCTTTTTCAGCAATCTGTACAGCGGCATCCTGATGGGACCGGCGCAGATGCTCCAGCGTGCGGCGCAGCTTGGGATCTCTTTGGCTGCAGGAGCCTACCAGATCATCCTGACGGAGCTGGACGGTGTGATACCGGATCGGGAGGCGCTGCGGGACAAGCTGTATGCCGCGCCAATGGCATACGGCTCCGGCTTTGATGGGGAGCGGGCCACGTTCCTGCTGCTGGCGGAAGACGCGGCCGGGCTTCCCCCAAAATTGCGGGAGTTCTCTGCATGGCTGGAGGCGCTGGCCGGGCAGGAGGGACTGAGCGTGCATCTGCTGCCTGGAAAACAGGCGGCCCGGCTCAGCGACCTGCCGAAAGCATACCAGATTTCCCAGTACGACATCCCCCTGTGCGAAAAC
>ERZ857801.455-NODE-455-length-56506-cov-3.753361_pt1 | contig 56506 bp, 54 predicted proteins | sample MGYA00519762_ERZ857801 | MGnify/ENA primary metagenome ERZ857801 (study PRJEB31778, sample SAMEA3449368) | human gut metagenome | biome: human gut; feature: human-associated habitat; material: faeces | place: United Kingdom | collected 2010/2012 ...
CGTCATAGTCAAACTGCTTATTCGGGTCATCAGGATAATAATCCTCTTCATCATCAACAGTAAACTTAACCGGTGTGACATTTAGCAGATATCCTTTTGGCGGAACAATCTCCTCTAACTGATAATGTCCGCATGACAATACATTTGGCAGTAATACTTCACCATTTTCATCTGTATAGAAAGTATCTGTTACTTCTGATTTAATTAATTCATGAGGTGCGCCTTCTATTTCAGGTTCATTGTAATAATCAACTGTCTGCTTTACATATTCGCCTGTATCAAGATTTTTTACCTTGAATCCAACACCTGCCTGTTTAACTACCTCTCCTGTTGTCGCATCTTTCTTAACAGCGTGAACCCTTGCTTCAAATTCCTTATCCCTTACCTCGATTTCAAAGGACGTTGTACTATATAATGTATTATCATCAATGAAAATGTACTGTGGCTCTGCTACCATGTAGTTTTTAGGTGCTTCCTTTTCAACAAGAACATATCCGCCTGCGGCCATTGCCTCTTTAATTACGGCATTACCGTCCTTGTCCGTTATGATGTTATCCACAACCGGTGTTATTTTTGAGTAGTCAAAGTCTATGTAATTCTCATTTGTGAGCTGACTGTAATCAACTTCACTTCCGACTTCATCATCTGCTCCCACATCCGATGTTCCGGTAACTTCGGTTTCTGACATTGCATTCTGTGTGTCATCATCAACTTCTTCGTCAGCTACTATCTTCTCGACCTTATATAAGGCGAATTTTGCCCCGGCCAGTGCAACTGATTCCTTTCCCGTTCTGCTTACCGAAACCTTGTGAAGATTCAGGTCAAGTTTTGCCTCATGATTTTTTATCACGTATGTCTTTTCAAATGCATTGGAAAATGTTGAGTTTGTCCATTGTGCCTCATCAGCTCCAATGTATATTTTTGTCGTTGGATTTTCCGGTAATCTGTAACCATCCGGTGCCTTTGTCTCAACTGCAATATAGTAATGTTCTGCAAGTACCTCTCCGTTTTCACGGTGTCCTCCGTTTTCATCCATTACAAGCTTGCCAAATGTAAATTCACCGTTTTCATCAGTTTCACCTGTTGCCGTCAGTTTGTCTCCATTTTCCGCACCTGGTATGTAACCATTCTTATCATAATTTGCCTTTGAAACTTCCCAAAGCTCGAAGCCTGCACCCTGAAGCTTTGCTCCTGTTACGTCATTTTCCTTTACAACCGTAACTTCACCTGATGCCTGACTATTATTTACCTCAATTGCATCCGTGTACTTCTGCTTCTTTTCAACATCTCCACGGCTGCTCAGCATTTCAATCGTTCCGTCACTGTTTAAGTTAAACACTATGATCATGTTCATTTTGTTTTTGTCATAATCGGCGAGGGTTTTAAGCAGTTCCCCTGCACCCGGACCGAAGCCCCAGTAACCGCCATTTGATGCATATCCTGACGGACGTTTTGTTTCCACTATCTTATATGTACGTCCCGGTTTTAAATAATCAGTTTTATACGTGTTTGTTAGTTCACCGTTTTCTGTTTTCTGAACTATTTTCTTTGTTTCGGCCCAGTACATATCATACTTGGGTGTTCCGTCATCAACGGTTCCAAGCTTATAATACTTACCATCTACTTTGTTCTTATAAACCGATATTGTAAACTTTGCATCATAAATTGGTGTACCTGTTTCATTGTCAAGTTTTTTAAGCCATACCGGATAATCCTGTGGTATTGTGCTATTGGTAACACTGTACTTTAATGTCTGACTGTCATCCGTAACTCCGTTTCCTGACTTGATTGTAAACAGCTTTTCGGCACCACTGTTTACATGATTTGCGGGAGCCTTCGTCTCGGTAATCTTAAACTTGCCAAGGTTATCCGATGTGTAATAAAGTTCTGCCGATTTTGCCTTACCGTCACTGCCGGTTATGATTGGATTTGTTACAGCGTGTCCCAGATTTGTTTCAGTAGTTACCTTTGTGTCATACTTTCCGGTTTTTGAGTTATATGCCTTTATGGTAAACTCTGCACCTGAAAGATTCTTTCCGGTACCGTCTTCCTTCTTTTCCACATCAACGCTTATGTGTGGAACCTTATCCGTTAACTGGTTTTTACATAAGGTCGCAAACCCTGCGGCAACATATACCCATGAGTACTTTGTTCCATTTATTCCTGACTTATTAATGGATAACGTTCCACCACTTGCTCCATCCTTTATTTTTCCCCAGTCAATTTCAAACTTAACCGGTTTGTTGTTTTTGCTGGATGTTGTTCCTGCAACATTTTTTGTCTCCTTAATGTAATAGGTGTTTTTTTCATCGTAGGTACCATCCTTTTTAAGCAGTATTGTATCCACACCATGCTTATTAAGTGTAAAGGTTCCAACCTTTGTGCCATCCTCACTGTCCTCGTAAATCCCATACTGTGTTCCGGCAAGAGATATGCCCGTACCGCTCTGATCCAGATCCTTATCAATCTTAATCTTTACAGTCTTGTCTGAATACACGTTTCCGGTAAGCATTGTCTGTGAGGCATTTGCCGTCCACTTAAGCATTCCAATCTTGTTGTTGTATGTTCCCTTTGCACCTTCCTTTATGTAACTAAATACCCTGTCATATACCTTTTCTGCTGTTGCATCATCATAGCCGACAAGACTCTTCATTGATGAAACAAATCCATCCCTGAATCCGTTTCCATCGTATGCCGATGCCGAGAAGTTTCCTGAATGGTTTCGTTCAAGAATAACCGTTCTCCACACAAAGAGCTGCGCTGCAAACCTTGCCGCATTGGTACGGTATTCATTCACATAGTCATAATAAAAGCCTATTAATGCCTTATAGTATTTGATACCATATCCTGATGTATAATCAGCAGATGTGTATGCATTTTCCTTTCCTGTTTCAGATACTCCCGGCGAAAGACAAAAACTTGTTCTTCTTGCTCCGCCGCTTGTCATGTCATCAGCCTCTATAACGGTTGCCCCGGTTGATGCCTTAAGACCTGAAAGTCTCATGTAATTTCCATGTGTAAGTGTTCCCTTGTGGACTCCCGATACCGGAAAGCTTCCTGCGGCTTCAACCGTTTTTTCCGGAAATCCTGAATAATTAAACATTGACAGTGCCATTATTACTGCCAACACCATTGAGATAATCTTCTTACCCCTTCTTTTCATTTTCTTTTTCCTCCTGATATTGTTTTTTGAAATTTTCTTAAACCTTTTGTTTCTACTCCTTTCCCTAAATTTGTATAAAAAAAACACAACCCATACAAAAATGTATGAATTGTGTTTTTTAATCAATAAGTTTATTTAACTGTTAATGAAACAGATTGTAAAGTTCCTTCTCACTAAGATAACTTGTTCCTTCATTTTTACAACGTGTAAAATAATCTATTTCAGACACAGGATGTGTTTTTGTGTATTGCTCCGTCTTATAACATGGCCATATTTCATTCATGCTGTTTGAATAATTTCTTTCTTTAAAGAACTCTCCAACACCATCACTTGTTAAAATATTTTTTTCAAAGTAAGCTCCCGTCAAATCGGTCACATAATAATAATCACCAAGCTTTACCAGATTCCATGCATGTGTTTCACTTCTTACATAATCGCAATCTATTCCAACATATCTGCAAAGAAACGCATATGTTGTTGAATATCCTGCACACACTGTTTCTTTCTTAAACATTGCATCGTGGATTTTATATATGTTACAACCCACAACATAATCTATGTTGTATATAACAGTTCTTCCAATTCGCCATGCCTTTTCCTGATCTGTCATGTCATCTGATACCCCGGCTTCCTCTACAATTCTTTTAGCTTCTCCTATGATTTCATCATATTCCTTTTTGCTGTACCAGTCTATGTCATTATATAGATAATTAATAACAATGCCATAATAACCTGCCCCATCGTATCTCTCACCATCATATATCGTATAATCATTTAACCGGTAAATATCTTTTCCCTTGTTATTGCTTAAAAATTTATTAACAGTTAAAACCGATGATGTATCGTCTTTTTTTGTGTCTGAACTATTATTGTCCTTTTTTACACCTGGTTTGTTCTTGCCGGTATCACTTTTGACATCATCAGGTGTAATACCATTTGAACTGAGCTTTTTTTTGTTTTTGTTACTGTATAATGTAAGCGTAACTTTCTTAATTGAATCTATACCTGAAGCAACATTTATTGTCTTTGTCTTTTGAATGTTGCTTTTATTTTGACTTTTGCCATTGTTTCCTGTAATGTCCACATTCAGCCTATAGCCTGCCTTACAGTGAACCTTTATTTTTCTGTCGTTGGTCTTGTAGGCTTTTACAACTGCTTTTTCTGATTTGTAGCCATCTTTCTGCCACCACAATGTCTGTTTAACCTGTTTGGTAACTGATGCGTATTTCTTACGGGATTTTCTTATCTTCACTGTAATTTTATCTCCTTGGTTCCGGGTTCCTATTTTCACTGAAAAGCTTTTTCTGTAATGTGTCTTGTTGTGAAGAACTTTCGAGCCCTGCTTGATGACAAGTCTGTATTTTTTAAGATTGCATCGTCCTTTTACATACTTATTATAATCTGCATATATGTTATCAACTTTCAATTTTTGCGATTTCTGTTTTGCCTGAACTCCACTTCCACAAAATGCTGTTACCATTAATGCAAGAGCAAGTGTTACCATTAGTTTTTTTACTGTTTTCTTCATGCCTTAACCTCCCAAAATATGTTTCACAATTTCTGAATTTTATCTCCTTGGATTATATCATTTCCTTCATATTTTGTATACTTACTTTAAGAACTAGTCAGCTTTAACAATTCATACATATTTAGTTTTCAATGTACCGTATGTAAATGTCTATGACATTTATATTCTTATTTGCTTTCAGTTTTTTCTTCCTGATTATCCTTTTTGATAACCTTAACTTCCTTATTGTTGTCTAATAATGCATCAATGATTTTCTGCAATTCATTTTCCTTTTTTATATAATTCATATTTCCTACCTCTTGTTTATTTGAGTGAAAATTGTGCTTTGTCAGCACTATATCTTTTTTCATTCCTTATCCACCCCAGATTCAATTCCTGTTGAAGCTCAATAGAAGTAATTCCGATAGCCTCGCATATTTCTTTTCGATTTGCTCCTGATTCATGCATATCTTGAATTAATACTCTTTCATCGTACGTCAACTTTGCTCTGGGCATACATACCGCCTCCTTAAAACATTATTTATGTAATCAGTGTCTAAGTAATATCATCCTTAATATGATTATTAACATTACATTGCCATAACTACCATTATCAAAGTAACCACCGTTACTGGTACACATTTTCTTTTTAGTCTCGTTGCTTTTCTTCTGGTGTCACCCGTAAGTTCATAATTACACTCCGTTTCCGGCTCTTCTCATTCTTTTTCTTAAGGGTAACACCCGATACAAGATTTTCCCGTCTGCATATCTTCACCATAATATTCGCCTCCTATATCCTTGCCCTGACGTATTCCAGGTTGCCATAATATGGGGTTCCCACCAGATACCATTGACGGTCAATTCCCATCTCCATTCTTGTTTTCTGCCATTTATCGTCTACCATAACTTCCAAGACATCTCCACAATGAAATCCTTCATGTTCCCATAAATCAGAAACTAAAAGTCCATATCTGTCATTTTCACTGTTATAACCTAATCGACCTATAATCATATTCACTCCACCTCCTTTTCCTTATTCATCTTCTTTTTTTTTGGTTTTTATTCCTTTCTCAATTGTTTAGAATTTGTACAGTTTTAAGTCCTATTTTCATATTTAAAAGCAAAAAAATAGTGCAAATAGCACTATTTCTTAGTACTATTTGCACTTAATTATACAAGTCACGTGTAACAGCTATAAATTAATTTAATTTGTATTTCCATATACTCATATTTTTCTGTAACTTCTTCAATGTCCATTTTTATTTCGCCTATCTGTTGTATCAAATAAATTCATACTACTACCTATTTTCAGCAATCATATATCCATTCTCCATCTTCCAAATCAATTCCCAACTCTTCAAATATAGCTTTGCTCAAATCATTTTCATTCCACAATTCAAATTCCAGATGCTCAGCTCCTGATTCTTCAACTATTTTATCAATAAGTTGACTAAACATCTCTGTCCCAAATTCCTCAATCCTTACACCATCCATAATATGAATATAGAGGTGATATTCTGTTTCACTATCTCTATCTAATTGCACATCTCCACAAAACTGACCATCTTTTCTGTATATACACCAAAAATAGTCGTGAATTTGATATTCACTCCAGAGTTTTTCAAAATAGTCAAATTCATTACCAGCAGACAATTGATCTTTAAATTCTAAGATCATCTTAGCCCATGGCCTCGACTCTTCTCAAATTATCTTTGTCTTTAATTTTTAACTTATCAATAATAAAATTATCACTTTCAAGAAACATATCCATTCTCCTTTTTAATGTATGTCATATCCACCTTACCTAAAATAAGCTTTACCAATCTTCTTCGTACTCATCCATTGCTTCATCTACACCATCAGCATAATCGCTGTCTCTGTCATATCTATCATAGTCATAATCGCCATCCATATAGATATCATCATAGCCATCATCATAAGAATCATATGTACTCTTCTTTGTCGTTGTACTTTTCTTTGTGCCGCTGCTATATGATGACTTATTTATTGAATTTGATTTATTACTGTAACTACTGCTGGAACTAGAGTTACTTGTACTACTCTTAGAAGTACTGCCAGACAATTTATTGCTATATGATGAACTGCTATGAGATGTATTGCTTCCCGTATATGGTTTATGCAGATAACAATAACTGCTTCCGCTTGCCTGCTTATTATCACAGCCAGCTTTAATGCACTTAGGCTCACTCGCTTCATCCATTGAGCCTATTACAAACAGAACACCTATTATCACAAAGAATATTGTCAGTCCCTGTACAAATGAATTCTTTCTCACACAAATCAGCCTCCTTTGCAAAAATCTCAGTCAAAATCATAATCATCCGGATCCAATCCTGCTTCTTCCAATGCCTCTGCCCTGTCATCTGGATCCATAAGTTCTAATTCACCAATATCAAGTCCTGCTGCCATAGCATCAATCTCTAAATCATCCTTAGTGTCATCTTCAAAGTCCCCGGCATCTCCAAATAATGCTTCATGCTCTTCCCTGCTGGTGCAAAGCATTTCTCCTGCAAACATCATTTCTGAGCCATCTATTTCGCCATCGCCGTTTAAATCCATCCAATCTCTCATCGCTATACCTCCTGTAATCAAGAATTATCAAGTTTATTTGTTTCTGATTTAATGATTTACAATTCCAAATAATCCCGGTCTGCTATATCCCTCTTTTTTCATATTCTTGTACCTCACTTTCTCCATTAACGAAATAACCAAATCAACATTACTATTGCTCCAACCGGCGGACATATAAGGCCTTTACTATATATGACACGACCCGGATTCAATCATTGGATGATGTATTAGCATGATATCCACCTCTCTGTCATTCCTTGCGATTGGAAATTAGTTTTTTGTTTTCTTTTATATTTTTATTCTCTACTCCCCATATTTCGTCATTACTTCTTTTTATCCTTTTTTATAAAATATTCACCACGAATATATTTACGTTTAGCATAATCATTGCCATACCTGTTTATATCAAGAAATTGCTGATTTATATCAAATTCTGTATCTTCCGGCTGCTCCGGTTCGTGTAGCCAGAAATAAATCTCCTCGATATGTCCCATAACGTAACCCACTCCAATTGTTAATATTATTGTTATAATTTCTGTCATTTCTCCTACCTCCTAAAAATTTTATATTTTATATTTTTATCATACCTAAATCCTATCATCCAAGCTGTCCATTAAAAAGGACTTGCGAAGGAACTTTTGTTCGGTTTTTCCGTGGTTCCTTCAACCCTACAGGATTTTTTTCAAATTGTTTATATTTTATTGTAATTATTGCTAATCTATATGCCTAAAAAGTGCTTGTTCCTAGATATGTACAGGATATTTTTTAAATTCAAATTTTTTTATTGTAAAATTTGTGATTTCATTCCCTTCAACACCCCTTCGCAACAAATAATTACATTATTTTTTTCAAATCAAATTTGTTTTATTGTAAAATCCACGATTTCATCGCATATAACCTTTCCCACCCACCAACAATTACATTAAATTTTTCAATCTAAATTTGTTTTATTGTAAACTTAGTAATTTAATTCCTTCGCCCACCTGCTCTCACGCCACTACCGGCAATCCCATCGGCATTTCCTTAACAATAATAAAAAGACGCCCATGCCATTTTCTGACACAGACGCCTCTCAAATTATCTCTTTTCCTACATTTTTATTACATTTTTTCCCTATACTGCATTTACACTACATTTCCCCATTTTTTCCCTATACTGCATTTACTCTCCTTTTCCCCATATCTTCCCTATACTACTTTTCTTCTATCTTTCTCATTACGTCCTTATATCCACTCCAGTCCGTAATGTAAATATCCGCCAGTTCCTTTACCTGCTCCTGGTTTCCGGCACTGCTTTCATCGTATATTCCCACAGTGTTTAAACCCATGCCCTTAGCTGTTCTCATAGAGTATGCGGCATCCTCAAACAACCACGTATCAGCAGTTGTTGTTCCCATCTTCTCCATTGCCTTTAAGAAAATATCCGGTGAAGCTTTTCCTTTTCCCACTTCAGTAGTGGTAAATATTTCATCAAAAAACTTCATAAGGTCAAGTCGTTTAAGAGCTGCCTCAATCATAGGTCTGTCTGTAGATGTGGCAATAGTCATTTTAATGCCCATCTCCTTTGCATCCTCTATGAAATTTCTCACATATTTCTTTTCCATGGCTTCCTTATCATAGAATTCAAACACCCTGTTGTTTATTCCGTCACAAATTTCCTCTATGGAAAGGTCAAGACCGTAGTTCTTTTTAAGATATTCTGCCCCTTCCGCCATGGTCAGGTCAAACATTACTTCTCCAATATTTTCATCTGTTTTAATTCCTAAACTTTCAAGATACAACTTTCCTGCATCCATCCATATGGACATTGAATCAAGTATTGTTCCGTCTACATCAAAAATAAATCCTTTAGCCAAACTTATTCTCCTTTCCTGCTAATCTGCCAAAAAGCCACGGCACTTGCAGCTGCCACATTTAATGAGTCAACTCCGTTAGCCATAGGTATTTTTACTGTATAATCACTTGCATCAATGGTTTCAGCCATTAAGCCTTCCCCTTCTGTTCCAAGTATAATGGCAAGCTTTTCCTGTGACAACAATTCTTTATTATCAATACTTACTGAATTGTCAGTAAGTGCCATTGCCGCAGTTTTAAATCCCATATTTTTAAGGATTTTCATGCCATCATATGGCCATTTTAACTCCCCATCAAAAAAAGTCCAGGGAATTTGAAACACAGTTCCCATACTTACCCTTATGGCACGTCTGTATAGTGGATTGCTGCACCCCGGTGTCATTAAAACAGCGTCCATTCCAAGAGCTGCTGCCGAGCGAAATATTGCCCCTATATTAGTTGGATTCATAACATTTTCCAATATGGCTATTCTCTTAGCCCCGGCACAAACCTCTTCTATGGTTTTAAGCTTTGTTCTGTGCATGGCACATAACATTCCTCTTGTAAGTTTAAATCCTGTTATTTTTGATAACACATCAAACTCCGCTGTATACACCGGAACACTGCCACATCTTTTTATAATGTGTTTTGCCTCTCCATCTATATGTCTGTGTTCCACCAGCATGGAAATAGGTTGGTATCCTGCATCTAAGGCTCTCTCCACTACCTTTGGACTTTCCGCTATAAAAATTCCACCGTCCCTGCCAAAGCCTCTAAGCAGCTCCGGCTCGTTACATCTGGCATATATATCTAGTTCCTTAGATTCAAAATCCGTTATTTCCACAATGTTATTATTATGCATTCTTAACTCCAAATTTGCTTACTATCACACATATAATCACTGTAATTACCATATCCGGCAATGTATTACCTACAATTATATCTACTGTCATCAAATATCTGTACAGTACAAATCCGATTATCCATATGACCACATTTGCTACTTCCACATTTTTTTCTGTGCTATCCTTCTTTATAATAAAGAAATCCGCTATCTGAATTGCAATCATTGGTGCAAAAACTGAACCGATTAAGTACAAAAAGTCTGTAATATCATCCATTGGATAAACAATTGCAGCTATTGTTCCCACTATTGTAACAGCGATTGCCATATATTTTCCTTTTATTTTATGGGAAATGGTTTCGCTGGAAATTCCTGCTGAATAAGCGTCTAAATAAGTAGTTGTAACTGTAGAAAATACAATTATTAAAAGACCTGCAATTCCCAAACCTGCCTTTAACATAATCTGGTCAATTCCTGCATCCTGTGTATAAATTGCAGCTCCCATTCCGATTATGTACATCCAACAGCTTACCAAACCATATACAATGGCACTGGCTGCAGTTGCTTTAACAGGCTTTTCGGCTTCTCTTGTGTAATCACTAATAAGAGGCAGCCATGAAAGAGGCATTGCAACGGCTAATTCCACTGCTGCTCCAAAGGTAAGCCCGTCTCCTGCAACGCTAACCATCTGATGATTGTCAAAAAATACTACTTTACAAAGAATAATTGTAAGTATAAATAACGCTGACATTGCTACCACATTTATTTTTTCCACATTGCTTATTCCCACAATAATCCACAAAATAATAAGTACGCCTATTACAAGACACCATACCCATTTTCCTGTGTTAAATATGCCGTTAGCAGATATTGCTCCATCATAAATCATTATTGCCGTCCATCCTGCTAACTGAATTACATTTAATGCTGAAAAGATAATGCTTCCTTTTTGTCCAAAGCTTATCTTAACTGTTTCCATTGAACTTTTCTTTGTTTTAGCGCCAATTATTCCTGCTAAAAACAATAACACACACCCAATAATATGTCCAATAACTGTTGCCAGTATACCCTTTGTCATACCAAGGGATGCCAAATATGTTCCTGTTACGATTTCTGCAATTGATACCCCTGCCCCAAACCAGATTAAACTGTTACTAAATACTGATGTTCCTTTTTTCTCCATGTGATGTTCCTCTTTCCTTTATATTTTAGTATTCGCCTTTAATTGCAAATGCGTGGTTCATAGGCCCACTGCCTTTTCCTAAATCAAGCATTGCAGCCAATGCTCCTGAAATGTAAGCTTTTGCTTTTTCTACTGACTCATCTAAATCTCTGCCTTTTGCCAGATTTGAGGCAATGGCACTAGAAAGAGTGCATCCTGTTCCGTGAGTATTTGGATTATTAATTCTTTTTCCGTAAAACCACTTGTATTCCCCGTTGCTATATAACAAATCGTTGGCGTCATTTATGCTATGACCTCCCTTACATAATACGGAGCAGTTATATTTTTCACTAATATATGCTGCTGCCTTAATCATGTCTTCCTCATTGCTAATAGTCATTTCCGACAATACTTCCGCTTCCGGAATATTTGGCGTAATCACTGTGGCTAATGGTATAAGGTATTCCTTTAATGTTGCAATTGCATCATCGCTAATTAATTTAGCTCCACTAATTGCCACCATTACCGGGTCTAAAACAATGTTTTTTCCATTGTATTTTTTCAAGTTACAGGCTATGGTTTTAATAAGTTCACCGGAAGATACCATACCTATCTTAATGGCATCCGGTGTAATATCCTCAAAAATAGCCTTTAGCTGTGCCTCTAAAAATTCAGGACTTACCTCATAAATGTCTGATACGCCGGTGGTATTTTGTGCAGTTAAAGCTGTAATGACACTCATGGCATAAACACCATTAGCTGTCATTGTCTTTATATCTGCCTGTATTCCGGCGCCTCCACAAGAATCGCTTCCCGCAATTGTTAATGCTGTGTTCATTTTCTTTCCTCCTTGCTTTTTCCTATGGTCAATAGTTTTAATCTATCGTTTTATATAGCGGTAAAAGGTGGTGCCCCCAATTTGCCGCTTTGTTTTCTTTATTTAATCATTTCTAAAGTTTTTTCTTTAAGTTCTGCTGTTGCTTCTTCAATATTTTTCTGGGCAAATATTGCACTAATTACAGCAATACCGCATATTCCGCTACCGGATAGCTCTTTCACGTTATCCTTTGTAATGCCTCCAATGGCAATAACCGGAATATCCACTGCCTGACAAATTGCCTTCAATGTATCGTAAGATACATCCTCTGCATCATCCTTTGAGCCTGTAGGGAATACTGCTCCTACTCCTAAGTAATCAGCGCCTCTCTCCCGGGCTTTTATTGCCTGCTCCACTGTTTGAGCTGACACACCGATTATTTTGTCATTACCGATTTTTTTTCTTACATCTCCGGCTTCCATGTCACTTTGTCCTACATGCACGCCATCTGCATCCATTTTTAATGCAATGTCCACATTGTCATTTATAACAAAAGGAACCTTATACTTCTTACATAATTCCTTTATTTCAATGGCTTCCTGTAAAAAACTTTCCTCATCTAATTTTTTCTCTCTTAACTGAACAAAAGTTGCTCCGCCTTTTAATGCTTTTTCAACCTGTTCATAAAGTGTTTCGCCATTTAACCATGCTCTGTCGGTTACGGCATAAAGCAATAATTCTTCCGGTGTTGTATTACCTGATTTCATATTTTGCTCCTTTTTCTAATACTTCTCCATCCATGTTGTAAATAGCATCAATTATTCTGTTTCTGTAAGTTGAATTTCCGTCACCTTCTGCCATTCTTCCGTAGCCGATTTCTCCTGCTAACCCCATGGCACATACTGCTGCAGCTGCTGCCTCAAGTTTGTTATTCTTGTTAGCAACTACAAATGCTGTCATCATTCCTGATAACTGACAGCCTGTTCCTGTGATGGCACTCATTTCCGGTCTTCCGTTTCTTATAACATAGCACTTATCACTGTCACATACTAAATCAATTGCTCCTGTAACGGCAATAATGCTTCCTGTAGCCTTTGAAAAAGCCTTTAACTTAGCTATTGTTTCGTCCATGTTATCTTCTGTAACTTTATCTGCCACGTCAGCATCTACACCCTTTGTGCTTCCGCTTCCTAACATCAAAGTTTTAATTTCAGAAATATTTCCTCTAATAACATCAAACTTAACCTCTTCAATTAACTTGTTGGCTGTTTCTGTTCTAAGCTTACTTGCGCCTGCTCCAACAGGGTCTAACAATGTAACATGACCTAATTCGTTTGCTTTCTTTCCTGCTGCAAACATTGAAGGTATTGTGTTTTTGTTAAGAGTTCCAATGTTAATGTTAAGTCCTCCACATATAGAGGTAATATCCTCTACATCATCAATGTCATCTGACATGATGGGACTTCCGCCACAGGCTAACAATACATTTGCCACATCGTTTACAGTTACGTAATTTGTAATGTTATGTACTAAAGGTACATTTTTTCTTACATTTTCAATACATTCCTTAAACATCTTTTCCTCCTGATATTTTTATAAAATAAAACGGACAAACCTAACCTGGCTTATCCGTAATGAATCCTTTTATATTCCCTACGTTGGCATTATCCAAATCAGGTTAAAGGGTCGAAGTTGATTACTTCCTCTCAGCCTGCCTACAAGCTCCCCTGCTATTAAATTTGTCCGGTACTATTGTATATCTATTTGGAAGATATTTCAATAAGTTTTATTTCTTTTTCATATATATAATTCCCGTTATATCCGCCAGCGCCCATCCAATAGGAATTGCCATCCATATTCCGATTTCCCCTATAAATGGAGACAGAATATATGCTAATGCAACTCTTGTACCTAGAGATATTACCGTAAGAACAACTGACATTTCCACCTTTTTAATTGCCCTATAATACCCATATAATAGAAACAGACAGCCTATGCCAAAATAAAATGCCCCTTCTATTCTTAAATATTTTATACCTGCTGCAATAACCATAACTTCTTTTTTGCTGATAAAAATATGCATAAGAGGCTTGGCAAAAATCCACACTAAAAGGGATATGACAATGCTAAAGGAAATACTCATTATAAATGCTGCCTTAGTACCTTTTCTTATTCTGTCTTTATTCCCTGCACCATAGTTTTGTGCAACAAATGTTGAGTAGGCATTGCCGAAATCCTGTACCGGCAGATATGCAAATGTATCTATTTTAACTGCTGCCGCAAATGCCGCCATAATAGTTGTTCCAAAGCTATTTACCAATCCCTGAACCATTAATATACCAAAATTCATAACTGATTGCTGAAGACATGTTAAACAGGACAAATTGGCAATTTCCTTAAGTATATTTTTGTTAAAATGAAGCTGACTTCTTTCAGGATAAAGATCTCTTCTTGTTTTCAACACATAAATTGTTATACCAACACCTGATACATACTGTGAAATAACCGTAGCAAATGCCGCCCCTCCTATTCCCATGGACAATACAATAACAAACAGCAAATCAAGACCTATATTAAGAACCGCTGAAACTGCAAGAAAAACTAAAGGTGCCGTAGAATTTCCCAGTGCCCTTAAAAGACATGAAAAGAAGTTATAAAGGGATGTGGCAAAAAGCCCTGAAAAAATAATTATTAAATATGTCCTCATTCCTTCATAAACATCCTCCGGAGTTCTTAAAAAGTGCATTATTCCGTCAATTCCTACATATACTGCCACATTTAAAATCACGGTTATTAACATAATAAGCACAAATGCATGAATTATTGACAATTTAAGCAACTTATCCTCGCCTTTACCCTGATAAATAGAAAAAAGTGCTCCGGAACCCATACTTAGTCCTAAAAATATTGATGTTAAAAAAGTCATCAGGGTATATGCAGAACCTACCGCCGCTAACGCTGCTTTTCCTAAAACCTGACCTACTATCAGGGTGTCTGCTATATTATAAAATTGCTGCAAAAGATTTCCTGCTATCATCGGCAACGCAAAAAGCAGAAGACTTTTATATATTTTTCCTTTAGTTAAATCGTAGTACATTTCTTCTTCTCTTTATTTTTGTATTCTCTGGGACTTACTCCCACTATTTTCTTAAAGGTTTCCGCAAAATAACTTGAGCCATTAAATCCACATTCATAGGCTATTTCCGTCATTTTCATATCTGTTTTCATAATTAAATCAATGCTTTTGTCTATCCTGTATTCTACCAGGTAATCATTAGGACTTCTATTTATTATTTCTTTAAAAATTTTGCAACACTGGCTTCTGCTAACATTGCCTGCTTCAGCTATTTCTTCTAACTTAATAGGTTCTTTATAGTTAAACTGAATAAACGCAATCATTTTATGCAATGTATCTGCCCATGGTGATACACCTATTTTTTCTGCCCCTTTACAACTCCAAATATAGCTGTTCCCAATAACGCAATACAAATAATTGCCAATATAATCTTCTTCATAATAGTAATCCTCTTTATAATTTCAATCTTAGTTTCTGATGTTTTTCTGTGTATTTTCAGTATCAATGAAATTTACATATTTTCTATTTGTTGCATTTTTATTTGCACAACAATCTCTTTTATTATAAAGATAATCGATTTATTTGCAAGTTCTGTCTCGCAATTTGGAGTAATTGATTACGGTTAAGTTTCAATTCTTTCAGGACTTTTCTGTGAAATTATTAATTTCCTTGGTCTCACCCGGGGAAGGGGCAATTCGTTCCGGGATTTAACCATAAATCCATCAATTTCCTGGTACAAGAAATTTTCCATGTCTTACAAATTAATAATCCCATTACTTACATATCAAAAAAGAGCCTTACGCCCGCAATTCCCACCAATGTGTTTCATGCCAACATAACGCTCTTTTTATTCTTTTGTCTTTCCGTCTATTTTTGTTTTGAAAAGTTTATTTCTATTTTACCTTGAAAAGTTTCCGTCTATTTTTGTTTTGAAAAGGCGAGATAGCCTGCGCCAATTAAACCTGAATCTTCATTTAATGTGGATTTTCTAACCTTTATATATGGCTTCATTACTCCGTAAACTTTTTCCTTAACCAAAGCTTCTATTTCTTCCACAAATCCATCAATCTTAAGGGCAACAGAGCCACCTAATATTACGATATCCGGGTCAGCGAAACCATATATTAAAGCAATGAAGTTAGCAAGATAATTTTTTGCGTCCTTCATTATTCCTGCTGCCACTTCATTTCCTGACAATGCCAAATCATTAACTTCTCCGGCATGTTTAACTAAAAGTCCTGCCTTTTTGGCTCTTTCAGTAATGGCTGTTCCACTGCTAATTGCCTCAATTCCTCCCGGAAGAATGTTTCCGTGGCTTGGACCGTCCTGAATCATAATACTATTTGCCACTTCGTTGGCAAAACCATGGGCACCTAAATAAACCTCTTTGTTAATAACAAAGCCGGCGCCAAGTCCTGTAGATACAGTTAAATACTGCACAATATTACAATCCTTTCCCTCACCAACTACTGCTTCAGCCAATCCTGCCAAATTAGCATCGTTATCTAAGTAAACAGGCTTACCGATTTTCTCACTTAACACCTTTGAAATTTCAAGATTATGCCACTTACCATTAAGATTAGGCGGTGTCAAAACCTTTCCATTTATTAAATCAAGAGGTCCCGGACATGACATTCCAACACCTACAATATCCTTATCAAAGGATTTGATAATGTGACTTATTTCATTAAGTGTATTTTCCGGTTCCTTATTATCAGTAGAGAACTGCTCTCTACTGATAATATTTAACTCTTCATCTATTAGGGCAACTCTTGTATTGGTTCCTCCAATATCGATTGCTACCGCATACTTCATTTATTTCACCCATATTGTCACAAACTTACAGTGTGACAATTCCTTTACTGAAATTGTGTTATTTTCAACCTTGATAGCCTCTGTCTTTTCTTCTCTTAAGTTAGTATAATATGCCTCTTTTACATCAAAATTGAACTTAATTTTATCATCTAAATTCCTATGGTCTTTTCCATTGTAAAGACGAATAATATATCCATCATCTTCTTCTGCCTTTTTAATAGCTGATACCACAAGATTTCCTTCAGTTTCAAACAGGCTGTGAACAATATCATTCTTTCCTTCAATTTCTCTTTGTGAGAAAATAAGTCTGCCATTTAAGAACTCAGCATATGTGTACACTTCCATATTTGTATCGTACTGTTTTGCCAGTGTATCAATATCAGCGTCGTTAATATCTCCTGCATAAGTTGTAAATCCAAAGTTAAATTCCATTTGCTTTAACAACTGAGCTGCCGGTGTTTCAATAATTCTCTCTCCACTAGCACGTCCCGGACGATATATAAGATTCTCCTTACCCATAAATCCATAGGTTCTAAACAATGTTAATCTTATTTTGCTGTCATCTAATACTTCGTACTCACGCACTCCCTGTGGAATAACTGCAACGCCTGTTTTTCCATCAGTAAGAGATACATATGACTGTGTAGGTTCAATGCTAATAGGTGGCTCCTGCCATGTAGACTGGTCATTTGCCCAGTTGGCAAGTTCCTGTATTCCTGTCTTCTTTTCAGACCTATTATTCATTGATTCCATATACAGTTTCATTTCTTTTTCGTAGTAATTAGGACGTTTAATAAGTCCAAACTGCTGGTCTGCATAGTTAAATGCAGAAACTATCTGGCTGTCAAATACTACACATAATCTGTGGGAAAGACCTTTGTTATCAACCTTAACATTGAAATCAATAACCTTTGAGCCTTTTCTTAAGGCAACTGTCATATCAACAGGCATTGTTACGCTGACTTTTCCCTCTGCTCTCTCTTCAAGATTTTCAGGAACAACCATGTCAAAATGAATAACTGCCTGACTGTAAACATCACTTCCGCTAATTTTTACAGAAGACTCTGATTCATTTGAAAATACTTCCAAATCTTTTCTTGGTGGTGAGTAGTTAAAGCTGTCTCCGTCGTCACCATTTTCAACCAATATTCCCTGATTTTTGTATGTTACATTATTTTCCTTATCTACTATTGTAAGTGAGCCGTCCTTTTCCACTTCAATTGTGTAATATTCATTTTCAAGAACTGACTTCTCTTCCATTTCCTTATGGCTGTCTTTTTCTGTGTCAACACTGTACTGTACATATCCAAGAGCCGGCACATCATTAGCCTTAATTGCCATTGTAACTTCAAAAACATGGTCAGGAATGTAGAATTTTCTTGACGGGTCAATAGTAATAATCTGGGATAAAACATAATCCGTTAAATCTCTTGACTGAATAATTGTATAATCTACATTATTTCCCTTTTCATCAACAATTGCAAATTTTCCACCTGGAACATAAGTTTTAACAATAACTGTATCTTCACGTTTCTGTGGTAATGTATTGATTAATGTAAATGTCATATCTGCACTGTTTTTAACATTAGTTGCAATTAATCTTGAATGAAGTTCCACAAGATTTATGGCAATATCTCTTGCCTGCTTATACCTTACATAAACATCTTCGTTGGCTGTATCGGAAATACATGAACCAATTGAATCATGAGCTGAATTTTCAAATAACAGCTTCCAGATTTCTGCCACTGCCTCGTGAGGATATTCATTTCCTAAGTTATAAGAAATTGTAAGTAAAGGCTCCATTACATTTGTAACATAATTTTGAATCTGAGTGTTCATAACCTTAAGGTCTGAACGGGATGAGAAAATTGACTTGTGTATTCTCATATGCTTTGCAATAACTAACTCGCCCTGTACTTCCTCCAATTCCGGCTTTTCACTTTTAACATCCTTAATATAATCTTCAATACAGCTGATAACATACTCGTTCTCAGGATCTTTCTCGTTTCTTTCCTTTATAAGCTGTGGAAGATTGGTACGGATAGGTGCCTGATCAAATCCGTTAGGGAAATATATATGTCTTGTAGCACTACGTCCACCTGCTTTTTCAAGACACTCTTTCTCCCAAAATTCATCATTTTCCTTCGGATCTTCCGGAATCTTTCCACCAATATAATAACCGAAAGGAATCTGTGTTGTAAATACCACGCTGCCGTCATCACCTTTCCAGTTGAAATCAGTGTGTTCAACCATGTCATCACTAACACCACGCCAGAATAATGTATCTTCAATGCCAAATTCCCTGTAAATCTGCGGCATGTTTCCTGACTGTCCAAAAGAATCCGGCACATAACCTACATTCATGTATTTTCCAAAGCTTTCGCAACGCTTCATTCCGTAATACATATTTCTTACAATGCTTTCTCCTGAAATAACCAACTGGTCTGTCTGGGTATACCAAGGACCTATAACCAGTTTTCCCATTTTCACAAGCTTTGTAATGCGCTCTTTATCCTGTGGTCTCCACTTTATATAATCATCTAATAATGAGCCCTGGGCATCAACCATAAAATACTTAAATTCAGGGTCACTTTCTAATGTATCAAGAACATCTCCCAAATCCTTCATAAGATATACTTTTGATCTTGATGTGGTAAAATACCATTCTCTATCCCAATGTGAATGTGGTACTACATGTATCTTTCTTTTCATTTCAATTCCTTTCCTTATTTATTTTAAAGTAAATAATTTTAAAACAGGCAGGGGCAAAAACTTAGCCCCTGCCCATTAACTGAGTTATTAATTTGTTGTAATACTTATAAACTTATGAGTGACAAAATTTACTTTTGATACCACGCCATAATATATTATTTTTTACTATTTAACATCTTCAAAAGATATTTCAATTTCATCAATATCAACGTCTTCTGACTTTCCTTCGTCTCCTTCGTTAAAGTCAACCACTAATGTTGCAAGTAAAGCGATGATTAATGATCCTACTAAAATACCTATAAGGTAAGCCCATCCATGTGTTACTGATACGAATCCGTAAATTCCACCAACAGGAGGGATGTCACCTTTTCCACCTAAAAGAGCAATTACAGCTGTACCAATAGCTGCACCAAACATGTTAATTGGAATTAAGAACTGAGGTTTTACAAGTGTGAAAGGAATAGCTCCTTCTGTAATTCCTACAAATCCCATTGCCCAGTTTGATTTACCTGTCTCTCTAAATTCTGCTGAGAATCTCTTCTTTCTGATTACTGTTGCAATAGCGTATGCAAGTGGTGGCATACAAATTGCTGCGTTGATAAATACGTTTGGCTGATAAATTCCTTCTGCCATTAATGCGTTTCCTGCCATCCATGCTGACTTGTTGATTGGGCCACCCATATCGCAGGCAATCATTGCTCCAAGGATTAATGCCATTACTAACTGTGAGCTCTGGTTCTGGCACATTGAACTAATCCAATTTACAAGCCATGTGTTTATTGCTGCTAATGGTGTTGCCAATATAACACCCATAATTATTGCAACTAATCCTGTTGCTATTAAAGGACAAACAACCAGTGGCATTACAGAATTCATTGACTGTGGTAACTTAATGTGCTTCTTAGCCCATTTTACTGAATAACCTGCAATAAAAGCTGCAATTACAGCACCTAAGAATCCTGCGTAAGTATTTGATGCAACTGCACCACCGATTAAACCTGCACCAATTGCCGGCTTATCTGCAATACTGTAAGCAATAAATCCTGCTAATACTGTATTAACCATTCCAATACCTGTCCAACCTACATTTTCAATTAACTTCATTATATGCCAGATTCCTGTTCCATCTGCATATGGATCTAATGAAGTGATACCAAAACATAATGCAATAAGCTTTGGTATTGCAACTACTAATGATGCTCCGATAATAAGTGGAAGCATGTAGCCGATACCTGTCATCAAATGACCTTTAGCGTCTTTAAAAAACTGTTTCATTTCTTAATCTCCTTTTTTATTTATTATTAATTTTTATTTGCTAACTGCTGCTACACATTTTTTAAGTACAGCTTCCGGTGCCTTGATACAAATGTTTATATCAACACGGATAACTTTCTTGCCGGCGAAACGTTCCATGCCAACGATTTTCTGGTCTGATGCAATGATTACCAAATCTGCTGCCTTTGCTTCTTCATCAGTAATTGTATTTACCTGACCCATGCTGCCCTGCTGTTCCATTTTTACATCATATCCTAATGCCTGTCCTGCCTTCTCTAATGCCTTTGCTGCCATTGGTGTGTGTGCAAGTCCTGCCGGGCATGCTGAAATTCCAACAATCTTCATCTTAATTATCCTCCTTCATGATTTTTAATATATATTCCTTTAACATTGACTTGTCTGTTGAAGACTTAACTGTGTCTTTAAATTCGTCTTCTAACAAACTTGTTGCCAATTTTGAAATCATTATTAAGTGTTCATTTCCTGCCTTCTCAGTAGGAACTATTAAGGCAAACACATATTTTACTTTTGTGTCGTCCATTGTTTCCCAATCTAATGGATTTTTGCATTTTACAAAAAATACTGCTGTTTCTTTTGCGTATTCTGACTTTGCATGAGGAATTGCAAATTCATTCTGAAGTCCTGTAGAATACTCAGCTTCTCTTTTTAAGAAATCACTCTTTAAGCCTTCCTTGTTGTCTGTAATTCCCATTTTCAATGCTTTTTCGCTTACAAAGTCAAGTAACTGTTCCTTGGATGCTACATCAACATCTAAAAAAATATATTCTTCTCTAATCATTCTTTTTTCCCTTCTCTATGTGCTTTTCTTTGTTACTATGGCTATATCATAATCCACCGGCATTTCCATTTCAATTCATACGATTTCCAATTGAAAACGGAAATCATTACAATTAAAAATCCGGTATTTCCGTTTCAAAGTGGAAATAATGTGCAATTGTTGTATCACATTTCCGTTTCAAAACGGAAATTTTTGACTTTGCTCTTTTTAGTTAAATATTCTATACTATGTTATATATAAATAAGGCGTGAATTAAATATCAGACATTATTACTTTTTAATAGGAGAGAGGATATATGTTTCAACACAAACGTTTAAACATGATGTTCAATCATATTAGGAAAAACGAATATACTCCTGTAAGCAGTCTCCAGTCATTGCTAAACATTACCGACCGAACTATCCGCAATGACATTTTGGAAATTAATGATACTTTGTCTGCTTATGGAGCTTTGGTTAAACTTAAGAGAAATTACGGATATTATATAGAAATAACTGATGATGAAAAATATTCAGATTTTCTAAAAACCTTTGAACACAGTGATGATAAAAAAATGAATATTGATACTTCTGAGGAGCGTATTAAGTATATACTTAATGAATTGTTGTCCTCTGAGGATTATGTATCTATGGATGAGCTTTCGGAAACTGTATTTATTTCAAAAAATACTTTAAATAAATATATAAAGACTATTAAAAATATTGTTAATAAGTATGATTTGGAATACATTACAAAACTAAGCTCCGGTGTAAAAATCATTGGTTCCGAGGACAGAATCAGAAAATTATATGTGGAATATATACTTTCCGCTAACTTTAATGAATATGTCACTTCCTTTACCAAGGAAGAACGTTCTATTTTTAGTAACATTGATTTGGACTGGCTTAGAAAAATTACCATTGACCAGTTAAATAGTCATTTTGTAAAAACCAGTGATTATAATATGAAAAATATTATTATTCATCTTGCATTAATGACAACCCGTGTTCTTGGTAATCATTATATTAACCTGTATAATATAACACCGGATTCTTCTATTATGGGATTGATTAACGGATTATGCCGGGAAATTGAGGGAAAATACGATATTATTCTGTCTCAAAGTGAAAAGAATTATATGTATCTCCAGCTTATTGCCAATACTCATTTAGATATTACTTATATTGACGATGAGAAGCTTCGGGATTCCATTAATCAGATGCTTGAGGTTATTTATACTGATTTTAATTTTGACTTAAGAAATGACGAAATTTTGTGTGCGGATTTATTCAGGCATCTTAAGTCTATTTTTACCAGTAAACTTTATGATTTAAACAGTAATAATCCTTTGCTTGAAACCATAAAGACCAATTATCCTTTAGAATATGAGATTACTCTTACTGCAATTGCCAAAACTTTTGTTTTTGAGCCTTATGTTTTAAAGGAAGATGATGTAGGCTATGTTTCAGTTTATATTGGAGCTGCCATTGAGAGATGTTATTATAAATCCCAGAAAAAGAAAAATGTTATTCTTGTTTGTGGCAGCGGTCATGCAACTACACGAATGCTTGAAACAAGACTTAACATAGTTTTTCCGGACAAAATTAATATTGTAAAGTGTTTGTCCTATAATGAATATTCAAGCTACACTAAGGAAGATGTAGAAGATATTGATTTTGTTATTACAACTATTACTTTAGATAATAACCTTCTTCCGTCAGTTATGGTTGATTTCGCTTTAAACAATAAAGATGTGGAATCTATCAACAGACATTTGTCTAAGATGCTTCATAAACGTCTTCAGATGTTTGAGCACTTTTTTGATAAGGATTTGTTTATGCGGCTTAAAGGCAATACCACCAAGGAAGACGTTATAAGAACCATGTATCAGAAAACTTACGACAAAGGTATTGTAGACGAGCGTTTTATTGATTCCGTACTAAAACGTGAGGAAATTGGCAAAACAAATATGAATGACGTTTTTGCCCTTCCACACCCTATGGAATTATGTGCTACAGATACCAAGGTTGTGGTGGCTCTGTTAGACAATCCTATTAAATGGAACGAAAGCAACATGATTCAAATTGTGTTTATGCTGGTAATAAAACAGGGTGAGCAAACGGATTTTGAACATTTATATGACATTTTTATTGAAATAATCAGTGATAGCAAGCTACAGCAAAAAATTATAAATTCCCAGACCTATGAAGAATTTATGGATGTGCTCTACGATGGCATAAGTATAGATTAAAGTTAAAAATACCCGGATATAGCGACTAAATAACTATATCCGGGTATTTTCTATAATTCTTCTGTTTTATAAGTTGTATATCCCTCGTAATAATAACTACAATCAATGCCTTTCACATGAAGCAGAACAGATACTTCAATTATAACATATCTTTTGGCAAATACCTATATTTTATTAAACAAGATTAAAAATATTTATAAGGAATATTAAAGCCAGTCCGTAGTATGTTACCACTGCCACTAAATCATTTACGGTGGTAATCAAAGGGCCTGATGCAACTGCCGGGTCAATTTTAATTTTGTGAAAAATCATTGGTATTGCAGTTCCCACAATACTTGATATAACCATGGCAACTAAAAGGGATACTCCCACACATGCTGATATTAAAAATGCACTGCCCCATGCATAATGCTTAAAAACATGAATGTATATACCTAAAAATGCCAGTGACATTATTCCTAAAATGGAGCCGTTAAGTAATCCCACTCTTACTTCCTTAACCAATAGCGTAAGTTTTTGCTTTCCTGTCAGCTGTTCATCCATTAACACCCTGATAGTTACTGCAAGGGACTGGGTTCCAACGTTTCCTGCCATATCGAGCACCAGAGACTGGAAGCATATAACTATCGGTAAAACTGCCACTACTGATTCAAACATTCCCACCACTGATGATACCGCCATACCTAAAAATAACAATATAATCAGCCATGGAAGCCTTTTTTTACTGCTTTCAATAACCGGCTCTTTCAAATCTTCTTCCGCTGTAAGACCACCTAACTTAGCGTAATCTTCTCCCATTTCATCATCAACTAATTCTACAATGTCGTCTGAAGTAATTACACCTACTATTTCTCCGGTAATCTTAAGCACCGGTATTGAATCCTCTGAATACTCCACAATCTTGTCCATACACTCATCTATCAGGTCATGTTCAAGAAGATACGGATATGACTGGCTGATTATTTCAATTAATTTATCGTCCTTTCTTGCAAGAATCATATCTTTTAAATCAATTGCCCCAAAATATTTTTCATTATCATCAACAACATAAATTGTGGAAATATTGTCGTTGTCTCCTGCCTGTTTTAAAAGCTCCTTAGTTGCCTCCCCAATAGTTAAATGATTGTGAATGCATATATAATTAGTTGTAATGCGGCTTCCGATTTCATCCTCGCTATAGGACATAATCTTTTGCACATCTTCCTTTAGATTTTCATCAAGATGCTTTAAAATTTTTTCCCTTTTATTTTCATCAAGACTTTCTATTAAATCAACTGCATCATCGGAATCCATTAATGATATTACTTTTACTGCTTTTTCTAATGTTAATTCATTAAAATATTTTTCTATATCATCAATATAGGTGAAAATCTCTGCAACATGCTTTGCCCCTAAAATCCTATATATATGCTTTCTTTCATTTTCAGTAAGGCATGTTAAAGCCTCTGCAATATCATTGTAATGGTAGTTGTCAATTCTTTTTGCTAGTTCTTTTTCTGGCAATGTGCTTCTCATTAAAGCTACAAGCTCTTTAACATAGTTCTTTTTTTCAAATTTTCTTGTTTTCATTTATGCCTCCTTACTTTTGTGCATATAACCACTCATCTATATGATTTTATTTTTGCACACAAAAAATACACCACTTAAAGTGGAACCTACAGTTACATGTTGTGATGTATGCTATAATTCCCTGTGGTGTATAAAAAGACATATGAATAAAAAGTAACTAACCCAATTTCACAGACAGCCACTTCTTATTGTTCATTAATTTAATACCACAGCTACTATATAGCCTAATACTATCGCAACTATCCATGAAACTCACCTCCGTTAACTTTTTTTACTATTAGAGTTTAACACTCTGAATTTTCTTTTTCAACCTAACGTAATTTTGTTTTTTCACTATTTTATAAACTTTTGTTCCACTACATCAAACAGTCCTATATCCGTTATTTTTACTTCTGGTATAACCGGTAATGACATAAAACACAATGTCATGGTTGGTTCTACATTAGGATTTACCTTAAGCCTATCATAAGCAATATTATGAATTTTTGTTAATTTATCCCTAACCCACTCACCGCTTTTATCGCTCATTAATCCTGCTATTGGAAGAGGCATGGATTCTAAAACCTCTCCGCCATCTACCACAACAATGCCGCCTTCTAATTCTATTAACTTAGATACTGCAAATGCCATATCTTCATTATTAGTTCCTACTACAATTATGTTGTGGGAATCATGTGCCACTGTTACTGCAATGGCTCCTGTCTTTATTCCATAACCTTCTATAAGTGCCGTTGCCACGTTGCCTGTCATCTGGTGTCGCTCAACTACTGCCACCTTTGCCACATCAATATTTTTATCAAACTTAAAATCTCCATCTTCCCCACGATTAATTTTCATTACCTTTTTCTTTGTAACAACGCTATCCGGCAAAATTCCTATTACCGTAGCCTTGTCAGATTCTAAATGCATTTTTAGTTTGTCAATGGAAAAATCTTTTACTTTAACACTTCCTGCCACCTTTTGGATTCCAATATGCTTTGTGTCTGCCAAATAGTTGCCCTTATCTGCCACCAGATTTCCTTCAATCCAAACCTTGTCAATTTTGAATTTTTCCAAATCATCCACTAAAACAATATCTGCTTTTTTGTTTGGTGCAATGGCTCCCCGGTCATCTAAGTGGAAACATTCCGCTGCATTAAGAGTTGCCATCTGCACAGCTGTAATAGGGTCAATTCCATTTTCAACGCATATACGAAGTTTTTCGTCCATATCTCCCTTTTCAAAAATTGTCACTGGCTGTAAATCGTCGGCACAAAGAATGCAACGTCTGGAATTTTGTTCATTTACCCCTTTAAGCAACATAGGAAGCTCTCTACAGGCAGAACCATAACGTAGCATAACGTACATTCCATTTCTAAGTCTCTCCTTAAGTTCCTCCAAGGAACCGCTTTCGTGGTCTGTATGTATTCCTGCTGTAACATATGCAGACAAATCATCCCCTTTAAGCCCCGGAGAGTGACCGTCTATCAGCTTTCCTGCCTGATGACAAAGACTGATTTTTTCAATGACTTCTGAATCTGTGTTTATTACTCCCACAGTGTTCATAAACTCTCCCATGCCAAATACTTTATCCTGATTAATAACTTCACTAATAGCCTTTGAATCCACAACTGCTCCTGCATGTTCCCATGGTGTACATGGCACGCAGGATGGAAGCATGTATTTAATATTAAGGGCTGCATTTTCCCCTGCCTTTACCATATAATCAAAGCCGTCCATACCACATACATTCACTATTTCGTGAGGGTCAGCAATAATGGTAGTAGTTCCGTGAGGTACTACCAAACGGCTGAACTCTTCCGGAGAAACAAAGGATGATTCAATGTGAATATGACTGTTAATAAATCCCGGTAGGGCATATCTGCCTTCTGCATCCACTTCTTTTTCTCCACTGTAATTTCCCACTGCTGCTATTTTTCCGTCTGAAATGGCAATGTCTCCTTCAATAATTTCGTGGGTAAACACATTAACTATTTTGCAGTTTTTTATTACCAGGTCTGCCGGCTGTCTTTTTGCGGCAATGTTGATTCTTTTTTTGATGTTATCATGCATATAATCTTCTCCTCTTTATATATAATTGTTTAACATTTCTTCCACTAAACCTCTTATTTCCCCTGCTACCTCTTCACAATATTGTTTTTTCAAACCGGCATTAACACCTACTTCTGTTAATTCCTTTATTCCCGGATTTCTGCCATTCCCTGCTACCGTTGTAGTATGCTCTCCATAGTAGGTATTGCTATAGGTCAAATCATATGCCGGGCTAAGCCGCCAAGTGCTAAGGTTCCAACAGGACGTTCATTATAAAATACATTTATTATTTCACTTGTTTTCATTAATTACCTCCTGAATGTTTTTGTATGGAACCTGTGAAAATATTTCCCTTAATTCATTAACCACATCCAATGCCGTTGCTATTCTTGTTAAACTTAGCAGTGAAATCTGCCCTGTGGTTTCAAAACGTTTTATGGAGCCATAGCTTACTCCACTGATTTCAGAAAGTTTTTTTTGGGAAATACGACGCCTTTTCCTTATATTCTTAAGTCTGTCTGCAATTTTCAAATTAATTTCTTCAGGGGTTTCCCATATATAATTTTGCATCAAGTTGTCCTTCTCCTTTATGGATAATATTTTATCCATTTCCTTTGATTTTAGGCAATATTAGATAATATTTTATCTATTATTATAACAATAATTATTTTTTTTACAAGATAATTAAGCCTCCCATACTAAAAAGTATGAAGAGGCTTTATCCATTATTTTTTCTGAAAAAATTCAATTTCTTCTCCTAATGGTCCGTAACAAAAAGCTATTCTTGCCGGGAATGGCGGGGTTGATTTTATTTCTATTAAACCATTTCCCGTGTCAAACATTATGCCTTCCTCCCATTAACTGATTTTATTTTCCCACACGCTGTATCCCTGAGTTAATGCTGATTCATAAATGGGATGTAGTCTTTTATAAAGAACCTGGCTAAAATTATCCGGTTCAATCCCTTCTATGTACAATTCGTCTAAAGGCCATATTGAATTAAGATTATATCTTTTACAATCGTTAAAAAGCCGCCCTGCATATTCATTACTATGAACTGTTCTATTTAACAGATATTGCCGGTGAGCAAAGCCCCCGTAGTAGTTTTCCCATTGGGGAAGTCTGTTGTTTTTGGCAGAATTAAGATTTCCCTTGACAGGAACCAAATTCCAAAGCTCGTCATTTGCCACGTAAGACCAGGGGATAAAGTGGTCAATATCGTATTCGCCATTAAGGGGAGCGTTAGAATAAATATCACTAAACTCACCGCCATTTATTTCCATTACACAATCCCAAAGCTTTCGGGCTTTTTCAAGCCTGCGTTTTTTATCCTTTTCAGGCTCCAACTTATATATAATGCCAGGCACACCGGGATTTCTGTCCTGAAGATATTTTAATTTTTTCATCTTAATCCAGCCACGAATTGTTACCATATTATCAATGAAAAAGTTTCTCCAAGAGTTATTTATTATGATTTTTTTGTTCAATCCTGTACCCTCTTCTATTTTATATGGTAGACATTCTTTTTTATCCACCATATCGAAATATGTTATCAGGTGTTTCTTATTATTCCACAAAGTATCATTTCCCTTAATTTCTTCAATGAAGGGTGACAATATACGATATGGCACGTTTTTTGCCAAATCCATCATCTCTTTTTTAACACACTGTCTGTTGGATTTTGTCTTTTCAATTATGATATCTCTAGCCTCATCATTTTTGATATCCACAGTCTGTCCCAACTTGTTGACAGCCCGTTCTAAAATATCTGAACTGCTTCCGTCCTTGTTTTTAGGGCCAAGTCTTAAGTGATATTCACTAACTGCATACCATGCATCCGCTATCATGCCTGCAAAAATTTCAAGAAATGTTGGTGTTTCCTCTCCTCTTGCTACTAGCTGCATTATGGAATCTAACCAGAAAAACTTGTAACACTGCGTGGTATTATCCAGCATTTTTGAGAATTTCTTTACGTTTAGACTGCAATAATATTCTATTAAATTTTCCATGGCGTGCCCTCCATCAGTATGATTCTATGCAAGATATTTATGTGTTCAAACCGGTCATGCATTATATTTTTTTACATAACCGGCTTTTTATTATTTATATATTTTCTCTGTATATTCAGGTGTCACCTTGGTTAATATGGTGTTATATAAATATTTATGTCCATCTATTGTTGGCATCATACAATTATTGTACAACTGTTCTGCTATTTCATACACTGAGTAATCTATTGCATTACTGTACACTATTTCTCCGTCTTCTAACACAGCATAGGCTCTTGCTTTATACTCTGCAGTATATGCCTCTTTGCTATTTGCACCATACGTCATAGTTTCTACATACGTAGTTGTATTATCTGTTTTTTTCCAAATGCCCTTTTGTGTTGTATTATAACTCCTTACAAACTGACCCTCCATTCCAATTTTCAAATGGTCAGATGTTACTCCTGTTTTTTTCCCATTATATTTTAACAGACCATAAATCAAACCAAACTTAGTTACCTTTTTATTATTAATACTGTCAGTTACTTTTGCCACTATTTTCATTCCACCAATTTTTGTATTTATACAAACTCCCTCTATTTTTATTAAGCCTTCTAATTCTGCAGTTGTCTCCTGATTTACTTTAGTTTCATTTACAGTTATTGTTTCTTCCGATATATTTGTATTTTTAAACAATATCGTAACGCTTTCTTTGTTATAATAATCCACCACCTTTAGTGTGTGGTATCTGCCACTTGACAGGTCAGCATCAGATATATTTACAAAGGCTCCAGCCTCCGGTGTCATATTTTTGTCATCCCATGTCACTGATGAAAACTTTGCTGCAAGATTTAATCCTACATAAACCTTTCCTGCCTCGTACTTTATCAATACCAATTTTTTTTCACCGGCTGTTACTCTATACTCCAATGAATCATTGCCTATTACTTTTGACCATGTAGTATTACCTGCAGGTTTTGTAGTTGTCACATTTTCCTTAGTTGTTGGTACTACTATTGATTCGTCCGGATTGCCTGGTGCATTTGTTATCTTTTTAAATCCTTTTTCAGATACTGTTCCGTGTTCACTAATTATATTAAATGCAAACACTATGTACTTATCCTTATATGAAGTCAAATCTATATCCTTTGACCAATACCCATTATTTTTACCAAGTTCTTGTCCTATATATCCTGCAATACTGTCATTATTATAGGCTTCTGTTGCCTCCTCTATAGTATCATATATGTGATATAAAACTATTATGTTGGAAGCACTGTCATTTAACGCTACAAATGTTGCCTTATATCCATTCATTGTCATATAAAGATTGTCATTGATATAACAGTCCCCGGCTGATGCCCAACGTGCATACAATGTTATGTTTCCATATACATCACTGTCTATTTTTTCTATTCTGTTTGAATATGATGCATCTGTGTACCACCCCCTAAACACACTGTTTTCTTTTCGTGGTGTTGGCAGGTCTATGGTTTCACCATACACATATGAATTTACCATGTTGTTACATATGCCACCATTTAACTGATAAGTTATATTATATTTTCCTCTGTCATAATATACTTTCAAATGTGTTCCTCCAGATTTTATGGTTCCTTCCAACACACTCTTTTCCTTATTTATAATATAACCTTTTTTCTCTGTTGGTGTTATCTGCACTTTTTCATTATTTTTACCATACTGTATGTCAGTTCCTTCCAAGTCATACTGACCACTTACATTTTGCACATAATACTCTACATAGTATTCCTGTCCCTTCATCTGGCTTTCTGTTCTTATAGTCATCTGGTTTGGTGCTGCGCTAAATTTTGCTCCATCAGAAAACTGTACTGTTTTTATTTTACTGTCTGTATTATACACTGCGTAAGTTTTCTCGCCATTTGAATCTTTAAACACCATACTTAACTCTGTATTTGAAGTAATGCCTGTCTCAGGTGTTCCTGCCTTTTGCAATGATTTTATAAACTGGTAAACATGTGCATTTGTCTCACCATTTTCCGGTGTTGATCCACCCCATCTGTCAAATCCTCCGTCAGGATCAGCCATAGCCAGATACTCACTCCATATATCGTTCCATGATTTTGAATTGCCTTTATTTTTCAGCGTTTCTATACTGTTCTTTATGTATTCCTTGTTTGTGGCAAGATAATATGAACCTGCTGTTATAGGCAAAAGCTGAATTCCCTGAACCATGGCAGGATCTGCTGAAAACCATGTTGCATAGTCATATTTTCCACTCCATACAAGAGAGGCCATGTTGTTTTTTATCTGATTTGTTCCCTGTTTTACATACTTGCTATCCAGCACATCCTGATCAATATCAAACCAATATGAATTGACGGCAGACAATTCTGTTGTATATAAATAGATTCCCAAATCTTTTATTTTCTCATTGTCACTTGCCATTCCGTATAAAATCACTCCATACCAGGCATTCATTGCCTCAGATGTTGACTCCTGATTGTTTCCACTTTCAGGATCTTCAAATCCTGATGCCCATGAGTGGCCCTCAAAAGGCGAAAAGTTTCTCATATATGGATATCTTGAATCCTTGCTGTTTTGCTTTGTACATGCTATATCGTCAATTAATTCTTCTATAACCGGTGCATATTTTTTAATCCACTGTTTATCTCTTAATCCCACCTGTGCTGCTGCTGCAATAAAATATCCATAATGAAAATGATGATCGTTCATCTGGTCAATGGAATTATAAGATGATGGGAAACTAAACAAAGAACCTATGCCATCATCATAGGCAAAATACTTTCCATCTCCATCACCTGAATATGTAAACCAGTCTTCCAAAGATTTTTCCATTGCCCTTAAAATGCGTTCACTGCTTTCTGTATCATTTACATCCTCTGCTGCTGCCAACATATTTGATGCACGGTTTAATTGCTTTCCATACGCATATGGGTCTCCATTAGTTTCATCTACGCATAATTCATAATTACCATTTATCGGCATTTTTGATGTCATGTATTCATTTACATATTCTTTTAACTTGCTTTTATCATTGTCTGCTACTCCTGTTACAAAAGGAAGTACACCTGAATATTTAAGTTCTGTTGTAAATGATGAACCCTTTACAAACTTTACTGTTCCTCTTAAGGTTCTTGCTGTATTTTTCATGTATGAAATATTTGTCTTTATATTTTTGTACTGATGTGGCATTATGCCCATTATTGTTCCATCAACTGTGCTTTCGCTTTTTTTATCAACTGTATAAATGTATTTTGTAGACACAGTTGAAACCTGCTGATTATATGTGTATTCAGCTTTTGTATCTGTTATAAAATTGTAAGCATATTTTTTATATTCCTTTGCAATTGCCAATGCTTCTGCATCACTTCCATCTGACTCTGTAAGCCATGCCATTGAAAAATATGCTTTCTGCTCTGATGAAAATTCTATATTAATATTTCCAACACTACTTGAACTATTGTCTGTCTGTGTCAGTGTTGTTCCCTTAGGCAGATATATTCCATAATAATCATATTTTGGATAGCCGTTTTTTTCATCAATGTCATCATATACTTTTAGAACTATATATGACGAATTTTTAAGAGTTGTACCATCATAATAAATAATCTTTGAGTCAACATCTTTTCTGTATTTTGCAACTGTCAGCTTTTTGCTGTTCTTTAATGTAAAAAATCCAAAGGGACTTCCCTGTACAATTGTTGTTTTCAGATATTGACTGTTATCATTTTTGTTTTCCAAAACCACATCATATGTCCAATCAGATATTTTATCTACCTTTGCATTTTCCGTGGAAAAGTCCGGTCTTACGGAAAAATCTGTATAATCTCCATTTGTAGTAAGAGTCATAACGCAATATGTAGAACCAATTCTTGTACTTGGCTTTGATATCCACATACCATCTTTCGCAGCTTTAAATGCCAATGGATAAGTATACATGCTACCGGAATACTTATTATTTCCATTAAAATTCCACATTGCAGATGTTCCCCAGTTATTTGTATCAAAAGCTCCATTGTTATTATCATAATTATCTGTTGTAAATCTTGTTACATTGCTATTACTTTTAGATGGCAGTTTTGATGCATCACTTTGCAACGCCTTTGGCAATCCTTCTGCAATACTTCCACTTCCCATATATTTTGTCTGTTCTCCTTTTACTGTAAATAAATTTGGCACTGATATCCCTCCAAATGCCATTGACAAACATACAATTACACATACTATTTTTTTTGATGCTTTACTCATAAATATCTCTCCTCTAAAGAACTATTAACATTTTTCAAAAAAAGCAACTCTATTATCAGTTATAAAACAAACTTAAATATAGTACAAGATGCTTGTTTTTAAAATTTATATGCATTTTTCATCTTATATCACTATTTCTTTTTCCATCTTGAAAGGGCTAAACTTCATAATAACAGGTCGTTGTCTGAACATCTGACTTTTTGCTTATAACTTCTTAACCTTAAAAGTTATTGTTTACTTTATGAATACATTTTTGCCACTGCTATCAATACGTTTTTATTTGTTCTGTATATTTTTTTAAATTCACTATTTTTTACAGGTGCAGGCATTGGACCTGTTTCCAATGTGCAGTTTAATATATTTCTATCATCCAGATAATCACTGAATGTTCCATACTGCGTCTCACCACTTATTATGTGGGTATATTTTGTCATGGAATAAAGCATATTACTAAGTTTTGTATGCTTTCGATGGTACATAACTTCACCTGCCTGATGATAACAAATTACTACATCAGGTTTCACCTTTTCCACAACAAATATCTGTGCCTTTGTTTCCGGTGTCGTAATTGCTTCCTGATGTGCTGTTGTTACATCAACTGTTGTTGTCTCCGCTTTTACCTCCGTAAAATTAATTCCCAGCGCAATTACTCCAATTAACATTAGTAACTTTAGCGTTTTTTTCATCCGTTCCTTCCTTCCAATTTTCCGCTTGCTATTATGATGATACAATTATACTATATAATGTCTGATAATTTTATTCTTTTTTACGTTTTAGCCGTAATATTTTCGATGCAATACCGTGTTCATATATATTTTTTTAATAAAAAAACTACCAACCTTCGCACCAGAAAGCAGGTAGTTTATGCTTAATATATTTAAACAGTTAAACCCAAAATTGCATTGTCATACAAAAATTGCTTTAACTTCTTCATTTACTGTATTAAAAAAATTTTCCATGCATCTCGCATATTCAAAATTGCCTGAATATCATCCAATTGTACATTTGGAACATTTACACCACTTAAATATGTTTCTGTGCAACAGACTTAATATAACTCCTTTAATTCTATCAACTCTACATTGCTTCTATTTTTGTTTTTAAATCCGGATTTAGAAATAAATACATATTTGTAGCAATTTAATCCCGTAGCCTCTACCTGCTTTATTTCCTTATCTATTATTTCATCTGTAATTGGTTTATTTTTGAATTTAACTTCATAAAAAACATATCCTTTTTCATCTTCAGTTACAACATCGAATTCACCATTGGTATGCTCTTTAGGATTGTCATTGTAATATTTTCCTATCTTCTCAATAACCGGCTCAATCTCTCCCTTTCTGTTTTTTCTAATCAGATACTGGCGACATATCGACTCAAACATATGTGGAACATACTGTTCTTCAAAATCTTTTTCTATATATTTTTTATAAAATACATTGGAATCCATAATATTCATCTGAGATGAGTATTTAAAGATATATTTGTAATAAAATAACGAAAGATTATCAGAAATATAATATCCTGTCTTTCTTTTATTGTTTTTATCATTTATTGGACTTGTTTTTATAACCACTTCCATCTTCATTAATTTGTCAAGCACGTCCACGAGCGTTGGTCCGCTAGAGACATGAGATTGTGATAATATGTCACTATATTTGTGATACCCTTTTGCTAACGCTTCAAAAACTTCATTTACATTTACTATTTTTGAAATTTCAGAATTTAAATACATTGATACTTCATTTTCCAATCTTGCTCCCGGCGAAGCAATAAGTTCAATAATGTTCTCTTTTACACTCTTAGAATCGTCCACTAATCTGTTATAATATGGTATACCTCCAAACACAGAATAAATTCTTACTCTATCCTCTTCTGAATATTTAGGATAAAACAATGAAGACTCATAGTAATCCATCTGTCGCAAGTTAATTGTCAAATCAACTCGTCCATATAAAGGATTTGAATGTTCTAAAAGTGACCTCATTACATCAACATACGAACCTAATATTATCAGCGATAATTTAGATTTATCTCTATACTTGTCAATTAATGCCTGCAATATACTGTCCATACCACTAACTGATTCCCTTATATATGGATACTCATCCAATACCAAAATCATCTTCTCTTCTACAGCTAACTCAAAAATGTATTTAAGTACAGATTCTATATTTGTAAAACCTAATATTTTTTCTGGAAATTCTAGTAAAAATGTGATAGAATTTTGATAATAGGAGGAAAAAGAAATGAAACAAAAAAAATTTTTTATAATAGGTTTGATATTATTAGCAGCTATCTCATTTATAATATTCATACTAGTATCAGGTAGTGGTAACAAAGGTAGTGGTAACAAAGGTAATGTTGAAACACCAAAAGCCATTAATGACATTAATGACGTTATTAATACTATAAATAAAAATAACAAAAATGTTTTACCCGAACTTGAAACTATGAAAGTAGATATAAAGAATATTGATGAAGTTACTAGTTATACTGGATTAAAAACAAATGATGGAATCGAATCAATTGTTGTATCAGAACCATTGATAACAGCACAAGCTTATTCAGTTGCTATTGTTAAGGTTAAAGACAATGCTGATGTAGAAAAAATTAAACAAGAGATGTTAGATAATATTGATATGAGACGTTGGATTTGTGTCTCTGCAGAACAATTATATATCACAAATAGTGGTAATGTAATATTTTCTGTAATGGCTGATAAAGATGTTGCTAAAGCAGTATATAATGATTTTAAGAAATATGTAAATAATAATATTGGAAAAGAATTAGAAAAATCAAATGACGAAGAAAAATAATGAAGAACCTTTTAAGGTGCCTTTTTAAAGGAGGATAAGATGTTATTTAGTAGTATTAGTTTTTTATATTATTTTTTACCAGCATTAATAATTATATATTTTATAACACCTAAAAAATATAAAAATATTATTTTATTAATTGCATCTTTATTATTTTATCTTTACGGAGAACCTAAATATGTTTTTTTAATGATTGCAGAAATTATTATTGCTTATATAGGTGCTATTTTAATTGATAAATATAAAAATCAAAGTGAAAATATATTAATAACAACTTTAATTATACATATATTTTTATTAATAATATTTAAATATACTGATTTTATTATACAATCAATTAATGATATATCTAATGCTAATATTAAATTATTAAATATTGCATTACCAATAGGAATATCATTTTATACATTTCAAATTATGAGTTATCTTATTGATGTATATAATGGTAAAGTTAAAGTTCAAAAAAACATTATAAATTTAGCAACTTATGTGTCTTTATTTCCACAGTTAGTCGCAGGACCTATTGTTAGATATCAGACAGTAGAAAAAGAATTAGATGATAGAGTACATAGTTTTAATAATTTTGCATATGGTATTAGAAGATTTTCTATTGGACTTGCTAAAAAAGTATTAATAGCTAATGCTTTGGGAGAACTTTGCACTAAAGCTTTTGCTCTAAATGAAACAACCGTAATATTTTATTGGATATTTGGTATAAGTTATATGCTACAGTTGTATTTTGATTTTTCAGCTTATAGTGATATGGCTATTGGTCTTGGAAGAATATTTGGATTTCATTTTCCTGAAAACTTTAATTACCCATATATATCAAAAAGTATAACTGAGTTTTGGAGAAGATGGCACATCTCTCTTAGTACATGGTTCAAAGATTATGTTTATATTCCACTTGGAGGCAATAGAGATGGTAAATATAAACAAATAAGAAATATTTTAATAGTATGGTTATTAACTGGAATATGGCATGGTGCTAATTGGACTTTTTTAATATGGGGATTATTGTTTGGAATTCTTCTTATAATAGAAAAAATATTCCTTAATAAATTTATGGAAAAATTACCTTCTTTTATAAGAAGAATATATGTATTATTTATTGTTATGATATTATTTGTTATATTTAATTCTGACAATATGTCAGAGGCTTTGATTAATATTAAAGGGTTATTTGGTATGAATGGAGAAGTTTTTATTAATGATTATACACTTCATTATTTAAAGAGTTATTTACCAATATTAATTATTGCTATATTTGGGGCTACTCCTTTTATTAAAACATTAATAGATAAATTAAGAAAAAATAAATATCTAAATAACATAATTAATATTTTAGAACCAATTTTAATAGTTATAATATTATTTGTTGTTACTTCTTATCTGATAGATAATTCATATAATCCATTTTTATATTTTAGATTTTAAGGAGGTTATACATGAACGATAAAACTAAAGATATAGTTGTAACTTTAGTATTTCTTTTTACTATAATTTCGTTATTTTTGATTAATGTTATAATAAAAGATACTGATATTTCTATAGCAGAGAGAAGAAAACTTGCTACCATGCCAGAATTAACTACTAAAAGCTTGTTTGATGGTACATATTTTAAGAAATTTGATTCCTATGTTACGGATCAATTTATCAAAAGAGATACTTTTAGAAAAATTAAAATAGATATAGAATTATCTACTAAAGGTGAATACAACAATTTATATATGTATGATGATTATATTGTTGAAGAAATATTTCCTTTAAATACTAATTCTATTAAAAATTTAACAAATAAGATTAATTATATAAAAAATACATATTTGAATAATAATAGTAATATATATTATACTATTATTCCTGATAAAAATTACTTTGTTAATAAAGGTAATTTAAAACTTGATTATAATAAATTACAAGATATGATGAAAAATAATTTAACAAATCTTAATTATATAAATATATTTGATAAATTAACACTTAATAATTATTATAAGACAGACACTCATTGGAAACAAGAAGATTTATTTAATGTCGCAAATACTATTGCTAATCAAATGAATTTTGATATAACTAATAACAATGTTGAAAATACAATTACTACTTTTAAGGGTAGTTATGCTGGTAGACTATCAGTAACTAAAGATATTGATACTATAAAAACTATATCTAATCCATCTATTGATAATAGTAGTGTGTATAATTATGAAACTAAAAAATATACAAAGATATATGATTATGATAAAATAAAATCATTAGATAAATATGATATATATTTATCAGGAGCATCTTCTATTATAGATATTGTTAATCCTACTTCAAATAGTAATAAAGAATTAATTGTTTTTCGTGATTCTTATGGCAGTAGTTTAGTTCCTCTATTAATAGATGGTTATAGGAAGATTACTGTTATTGATATTAGATATGTTTCTTCAAGGATTCTGAATAATTATATAAAATTTGATAATCAAGATGTTCTTTTTATGTATAGTATATTAACTATAAATAATAGTTTTTCTATGAGATAAGGAATCTGGTGAGTCCGTGAAATAAAGTCTGTAAATAGACATTCTATGATAAGTGATGGAGCTGTAAGTTCATGAAATGAGCTTGCAGCTCTTTTAATAAAATACCGACATGTTTCTATTTTATTTTTATCTTAACCGTGATTTTTTTATCGCTTCCATCTTTAGCCTGTGCAGTGACTTTAATACTTTTTCCTTTTCCTGCTTTTTGGGTAACTAAAACTCCTTTTGAACTAATCTTTGCATATTTTTTATTATTGACAGACCATTTTACAGTTTTGTTAGTAGCATCGGAATTTATAGTTATTTTAATCTTTGTTTTATTACCTGCTTTTATAGTCTTTGGTGCCTTTAATGTTATTTTTTTTACTAAAATTCTATTTATTTTTAATTTTATTGACGATGTAATATTGCTGCCATCTGTGGTCTTTGCAAATATAGTTACTGTCTTACCAGCTCCTGCTTTCTTTGCAAAAACATTACCATTTGAATCCACAACTGCGTATTTACTATTACTACTTGACCATAATAATTTTGTGGTTATAGCATCATATGGCAAAATAATTGGAGACAATTTTATCTGCTTTCCAACGTTGATACTATAATTATTCTGTAAATTTTCTGTAATTATTCTGTAAGTCTTCTGTCTTTTTATTATGTTATGTATTTGCAATACAATAATTGTTTAATACTTCTGTTTCTTATTTTACTTTATTTTATTTCCTGTATTTCTACTTTTGTGTTTATCAGGCTTTTCTTCCATATCATAAGATACACTTTGTATTCTATGGAATCAGTTGCCACAACAAAAGGCTCTTCCACGAATATCTCTGACTTTATCTTTTTGTGTTTTAACTTGTTCTGAAGCTGCTTTGCCCTTGTCAAAATCTTCTTATGCTCATTGTCTGCAGCCTTTCCAAACTTTCTTGTTGGATAATTCTTTGTTGCTTCTGTCATTTTTTCCATAAGACTTTCCACAACTTTTCTGTGAGACTTTCTATGTAACATAGTTGCTATAACTTTTGCAAGCTTTCTGTTCTTAAACTGCTTATATAAAACAAGAACCTGATAAAGCATTTTGTCCTGCTGCTCTCTTGCCACCTTAAGCATAACACTGATTGTCTTGTCTGTTGGCTCCCACGGATTGTCCCTTGGCACAAGATACTTCTCAGGCACCGAAGGATAAAAGCAATAATTAAGCGGTGGAAAATCTGTAAGATTAGCCAGCTCTTTCTCCAAATCATTACAATACTTTTCTCCCAAATAATCAAGTTTATCTCTGAGAATTGAAATTTTGTATTCAAGCTGTCTTAAATATTCATAACCTTCAATCCAAAAATGTGCAGTTCTTCCGTAATTATACAAATTAACTTCAAAACTAACATCCTCAAAAAATACAGTACACACCGAATCTTTCTGATGCACAACCAAAACATATTCACCATTTCCTGTACTGTCATTTTTTTGAACTATCAGGGATGTATTAATCTCTCCCTGATAGTCCTTTATATATTCTCCTGTAATTCTTGCATTTTCAAATACAATAAAACTTTCAACCGCATCATTCATAAGATAAATAACTTTAAGCCTGTTATCATCTACCTTATCTGACACAAGTTCAAACTGATTCTGTTCTATTAAATTATCTAACTTTTCAAAAATATCTTCTCTTTTGCTCATAATCAATCTTTATCAACCCCAGCCCGGAACTTTTTTAAACAACATCTTCCTGCCCCAGCTTGATTTCTTTTTACTTAGGTAAATCCAACCTTTCTTTCCTGATTTTGTTTTTACATAAGCATAAGCATTAATTGGCTTTTCCTCTCCGTACTTGCCCTGTGGACGTTTTGCCACATTCTTCATTGGTTTAATTTTTATGATTTTAATCTTGTCACCTTTTTTGACTGTAAATTTCACCTTTGACTTCTTTGATGCTTTTTTGTAAACCTTAATATTACTCTTAGCCTTATACTTATACTTCTTTGAACTTCCTACAAGATTATATGTTCCTGTAGTTGTTATAATCTTGTTATTCTGTAATTTCAATGGAATGTTAGCATAAAAACAGCCAATTGGCAATGAATATGGTGTATCTACCACAATATTAAATCTGCCGTTGCCTTTTACATTGCTAAAAAAATACTCTCTTGTATAATTCAAAGCCTTGTTTTTATCGTTATCAAATTCTACAATTGACGCACCATTCCATCTCTGAAATGAACTGTAATCCATAACATCCGAATAGCCTCCAATCTGCAAATTCAATTCCAAAGTATTATCACTACTGTCAATATCAAGAACCGTATACTTAGCCCAAGTGTCTGTTAACTTCTTAGTGTAAACATTCTTATCATTTATAAACAAACTTACACTATTAAAGAAGTCATTATCATCTTTATTAACCTGAGTTGTGTACTTAATCTTCTCCGCCTGCCCATCTCCATTCAAGTCAAAATAATAATCCTTGTTCAGTTCAAGTGTCTGGTTAGTTGCTGCGTAAACATTGACATTGCTAAGCAAAAATCCTGCTGTAAAAGCAAAAAACAATGCTCCAAAGATTGATAAAGATTTTTTTAAATTTCCTTTCATGATCTTGTCCTCCTGTTCATACACTTATAACTTGATTGTACTATTGTTTCGGGAGAAATCAATATGGATTTTCTTTTTTCGTGGTTGTGACAATTGAAACGTTTTCATCTTTATTTTATCATAAATATTTTTTAGAAGTATTTCTCGAATATTTTATGATTTTTTAATAGATTTGCACTGCCTTTTCAACCAATTTTTCATTTTCATAAACAAGCTTTAATGTAAAAAATCTTTCTTCATTATCAAGCAACAACTTTAGAAAAATAGCATCCCCTTCCCATGTTGGAAGTTTAGGCACTTCCGTCTTGCTTACCCATTCCAATTCTCCCTCGTCGCAGGTAATAATCTCTCCACGAAAATCGTCCGATGTAAAAAGGCACATCATTTCAGGCTCACAGTCATCACTTACAAAAGTTAGCAAACCTCTAAACTTATACGACAACAATTCCAAGCCTGTCTCCTCTTTTACTTCTCTTAAAAGACATTCCTCAGGGCTTTCATTTCCTTCTGCGTGACCGCCTACGCCAATCCACTTATCTTTATTAATGTCATTTTCTTTTTTAGTTCTATGTAACATTAAATATTTTTCATCTTTTTCTATGTAACACAAAGTCGTAACTTTCATCCAAAAATCCACCTCTAAAACCAGCTAAGAATTATTACCACAAACGCCAATATTGCTATTGCACCAAACAGCTTAAGTGATTTCATCAACTCTTTATATGTTAAACTATCTTTTAATAAAATATCTTCTTTGGTTAATGATTCCATTTTCATTGTCCTTCTAATTTTTATTAAAAAACAAATATCCAACATGCAAAGTACCAAGCATATAATGCCTAAGATTGTTCTTATTGTTACTAGCATTCTACTTTACCTCCTGCATCATTAATTTCACATATTCTTCTGCATTCTCTCTATTGTCTTCTATTTCTGCTTCGGTAAGATTTCGGATAACTTTAGCAGGATTACCAAATGCCATTGAATTGTCAGGGATTTCCATTTTTCCCGTTACTAAAGCACCGGCACCAATAATGCAATTCTTGCCTACTTTTGCTCCATTCAGAAGAATGCTTCCCATTCCAATAACTGTATTGTCGCCAACTGTACAACCATGAACTATGGCGTTATGACCTATTGTTACCCCATTGCCAATGGTTAACGCAAAGCCATTACCTGTGTGCAATGTGCAATTGTCCTGCACATTAGAATTATCGCCTATTGTTATTCCTTCCATATCACCACGAACTACCGCATTGTACCAAATCCCAACATTGTTGCCTATTTCAACATTTCCTACAACGTGTGTTCCCGGTGCTAAAAATATATTTTTGTTCAAAATTCTTCTCCTTTACAACAATTATATACTTATTTCTTCTTTTTAAGCTTTCCTGTTTTCTTACTAAAAGTATATCTTTTTCCTTTGATTTTCTGTTTGCCTTTAAGCATGCCTTTTGTCTTTGAAAAATAGTATTTAGCATTTTTGTATGTTACCCAGCCGTTTTTTCTTTTTCCACTTTTCTTGAAGAAATAACTTTTCACTCCGTCTGTGTAAATCTGATTAGTTACTACAACTCCGTTACCTTTTGCCAAATAACTTTTACCACTAATAGTAAACCAACCGCTTGTCATTTCTCCAGTCTTCGGATTCAGATAAAATTTGTTTCCGGCTTCTTTAAAGAAACCTTTATTCATAATGGCTGTTTTGTTGTTAAAGTGATACCACTTTCCGTCTTTTTTTACCCAGCCTGCTATTTTATTTCCTTCCTTGTCAACAAAATATGTCTTGCCTGAAATTATCTGAAAATCACCTTCGATGTTTTTTGCACTAAGCTTGTAATAATTAATAATGCCCTTTGCATCTGCACTTAACCTTTTTGCCAAATGATTTCTTGCTGTAAGACAATCACCTAGCTTAAGTTTTTTAACGCACTTGCTATTAGTTCTTGTCATATAAACAGTTACATCTGAATATTTATTTAAGTAATTTCTACAAGCCTTGCCAATGTCCAAATTAACATCCTCTTCTTTTAATCCATTGCCCCTTGCACCTATATGCTTCTTGCAATGTCCCGGATCAAGCAAAATAACCTTAGACTTGACTGGATTCAAAGCTGACTTTTTAATATTTGATGCTTTTGTAGTTTCCTGTGGCTTTGTAGTTTCTGCGAGCTTAGTTGTCTCTGTAGTTTTTGTACTTTCAGATGGCTTAGTTGTTACTGCTTCTACGGATGTTGTAACCTTCTCTCCTGAAACCTCAGCCTTTGTCTGAGTAGAAAATGTAGCTATGCTCATCAATGTACATATCGATAAAATTCCAAGTGCATATTTTATTGTTTTAAATATTTTGATGTTGTTCATGTTCATACCCCTTTGTATTATCTCTTATTTTTCCACTTTTTCAGTATAACATATGCACTGTTGTTTTCAATTAACTTCTTTTCCATCTATTGCATTCTTTACATCCGTTTCAGCGTAATGTCCTGATAAAACTATCTTTCCTGCATCTTTTCCGTCAAAAGAGAATGTGGTAGCTGACTTTCAGGTTATCTGCCATCAAAATAATCTAACAACATCTGTAGTTCTTCGCTTCTTCCAATATTATAATACTACAGCAATAGCGAATTAAACTGTTCAATATATTTATCCATAATAGTCATAATACCTGCACCTGAAGAAATCAAAATCTTATTTTCAAGCAATAAACCGGTTCGTTTATTACCATTCCAGAAGAAGTGTCCTCTTGCTCCCCATATAAATGTAACACAATTTAGTTTTATGCAAAAACTGTAGTCTTTCCACTTCCGGGTACAGCTAAAAGCAGTGTAGGCTTTTCGACGCTCTGCACTGCTTCTAACTGTTGTTTATTTAGATTTATATTAAATTTGGTTATAAATTCCTGTAGTGTCATGATATTTTTCTCCTATTTAATCCCCAAGGCTTCCTTCAAAAATCCTACTATTCTCTTTTCATACTCACCATATATTATATTTTCCTTACTTTCAGTATCACTGCCATCAACAAAATATCTTCCTGTTTCTCTACTAACCGACAGAGAATCAAGTGGCCATCCCTCAAATCTTTTAGAGGACGCTTTATCTATCATATAAAAAGCGCCTATATTTTTTGCTGACTCTCTATCCATAAATGACGAAATCATACCATTGTTATATACAGCTATACCGTCCAGATAATAGGCAGACACCTTTCCGCCAAGCTCCGCTATAAGGTTTGAATAATACTCAATCATTTCTTCATCTGATAATCTGCTCATTCCCATTGGAGTTCTGACATTTAATCCCGGTTGTCTCTCATCTTCTAAACTTAGTTCCTCAAAATATAATCCTGAATCATTACAAATCACCCTATCAAAATATTTGCCATAATATCTTGCTTTGCATATTGCATTTTCTTCCGGCGTTTTTCCTGTCTCATCCGGTTCATCTTTTATTTCTAAATCTTTTAATGTTATAAATTCTATATTATAATTTTCTAACAATTTAGAAAACCTCTTTACCTTTGACGGATTAGTTGTTCCCAGTAGCACTTTCATCTTTCTCACCTTTGTAAATTACTATAATATAATTTTAGTTTTCATATGAAATACTTTCCTTTTTAGATAACCAACATGCTTTTTTGCAAAACCCCCTGCACACCATGTATGCAGGGGTAATTTCTTATAATTATATCACTTACCAGTATATTAATTACTTGTTAGCGATAGCTGCCTGAGCTGCTACATATCATAGGCTTACTACAGCCACTCCTCTTTCTGCTTTATCTTTTTATGCTACCTTTGAATAATCTAACACTGCAATTTCCTGCATCATTTGCTTTGCTAAATTAACCATCTTTTCTAACTGTTCAGCTACTTCGTCTGTATAATACTTTTCTCCACACTGCTCACATTCTTCACAAGGAACATTTTTAATTACAATGATACTATTTTTGTAATTAACAACATGAGTTGTAGTACTTTGTTTAACTGTATCACATTTGCAAAACATACACATATCTATTTCCTCCTTGTCTTTAAATCTTTTTCAAACTTGATTGTATTTGGAAAGTATGCTGTAATAATATAAATATATTTTCCATCACTTCCAGCAACAACATGTATTATTTTATCATTTATAGTATATCCAAAAATTAAACAACTAGGATGTGGAAAATCATCTGGATAATCTTCAATTATTTCACCTTCCAAAACACATTTTTTAACATCTGCTCTTGAAATGTCTCTTTCCTGCATCCTCTCCAAACAATGTGCAGACCATCGAATAGCGTTTTCTGAAATATACTTTTTTAATTCATCTATTTGCACTTTAACACCTCTTTCCAAATAAGTCTACGACTTTTGTTCTATATTTATATTATACTTATCCGTGTGTTAAATATCAATTAAACATTTTTTCTTTTCTCCCCCTTTGGTGCACAATAGTAATGCTATATTCTGTAGCTGAAATATATAGTTCAGGAATCCACTGTTCGCCCTTGTTTTCAACTAATATATCTTTAAACTCACAATCCTCTTTGTCTACAAAATATTTTTTCATTATTTTGCTATGTTCCTTCTCTTCATCAGATATCAATAGGAAAACGCATCCTCCATCTTCTTCTAAGCTTCTTTCGATTCCGTAATTCAAATCTAATACATTCAATACTCTTTTTATTTCTTCTTCTACTGTTAAAGGAATATTATATGTTTTACAATCATTTAATAATTGTATATTTTGTTTTTTCGTCCAATATGTTTTTACCATCTATTTGTCTTTCTCCCTTTTTACCTGATTTCTATGCTGTACTACAACCTTTAAAATTGTTGTCGTCATAGTTATGGCAGATAGCATTAACTTGAATTTCTTATCATTCATCTATTAATTTCTTTCCCACAAAACAATGTTTGTGTATATAATATTAATCAAAATAATTCCTAGTCCTAATCCCACTATATATTCTTTCACGCAAATCTCCTTTTCAAAAAAATAAGGTGCTGTAAAAAAAGACTGTCATATTAACAATGATTTTCTATCATTTTAATATGACAGTCTTTATAACTTACTTACGTCTCATTTTATGCAACTTCTTTTTCTTCATTTTTTTCAAATAACTTCTTTACACCCTGTACGGCAACAATTACACCAAGGATTAAAAGTAATACTGCAAAGATTAACTGTAATGTATTTCCAAGTGATAATCCTGTTGTAGCAAATGCTCCACTTAATTTGTAAATTGTCATTCCAAGGGCTGTAAATGTAACTGCCATCATGAAGAACATTGGTACCCATAACATCCAACCCTGACGTTTTGTTTTCTTTAAGAATACTGCACAAGCTACTAAAGCAAGTACTGATAACAACTGGTTTGCTGAACCAAATAATGGCCAAATTTCTGCATAACCAACTTTTGCAAGTAAGAATGCAAGAACTAATGTAATAACTGTAGCAAAATACTTATTTGTTACTACCTTCTGGAATGGTGTCATATTATCATCAGTTACTCCTTCATCTAAGAAGAATTCCTGGAATGAAAGACGACCAATTCTTGCAACTGAGTCAAGTGATGTTAAAGCAAAAGCTGAAACAGCAAGGTTAATTAATGTAAATACTAAATTATGTGGTAAACCAACTGCTGATAAGAAGTTTGCAATTGCACCTGCAAAAATCTGTGGCTGTGTTGTTAAGCCCTGTGCTGCTGCTTCTCCTTTTGCAAATGAAGCAACTGCGATTAATGCGATTACACCAAGCATACTTTCCATAAGCATTGCACCAAATGATACAGGTAACATATTCTTTTCATTTTTAATTTGCTTTGAAGCTGTTCCTGATGAAACAAGTGAATGGAAACCTGATACGGCACCACATGCTATTGTTACAAATAAAATTGGGAACATATACTGTCCATCTACGTTGAAACTTGTAAATGCCTGTAAGTTACACGAAGGATTTGAAACAAATATACCTACAACTGCACCTACAATCATAAAAATTAATAAATAACTGTTTAAATAATCTCTAGGCTGCAATAATGCCCATACAGGAACTACACTGGCAATAAATATATAAGCGAATATAAAAAGATGCCATGTTTCTCTTGTTAAATAAACAGGGAAGTTTAAACCAATTACAACTGCTGCTACTAACATTGCAATTGCTATTACTGTATTTACCCATTTATTTAATTTTGCATATTTTAAAATCATTCCAAGTGCTACTGCTTCAAAAATAAATAAAATTGAAGTCATTGCTACTGCACCATTTGCTGAGATTTTTTCTACTGCCTGTCCTGCAACTTCAGGTACTGTAAATCCGTTAAATGTTCCGGCTACAACATCTGCAAATGCTGCAACTACTAAAATACAAAATAACCAACAGAAAAGTAAGAATAATTTCTTTCCTAATTTTCCAATATATTCTTCAATTATGTAACCAATTGTACGACCTTTGTTCTTAACTGATGCATACATTGATGCAAAATCTTGAACAGCTCCGAAGAACACACCACCTACAAGCAACCATAATAAAACAGGAAGCCAGCCAAAAACTGCTGCCTGAATAGGTCCATTAATAGGACCCGCACCTGCTATTGATGCAAACTGATGTCCAAATACTACATTTGTATCAGCCGGTACATAATCAACTCCATCCTGTAATTCATATGCCGGAGTTTTTGCATTAGGGTCAATGCCCCATTTGTTTTGAAGATAACGACCATAAAGAAGATACGCTCCTCCAAGTACTACAATCGCAATTACCATCATTAAGATTCCATTCATTTGTATTACCTCTCTTTTGTTATTATTTAGATAGTTTATTCTTTTATTACAAAAGAAAAAGCCTTCATTGTCTTACGACAACAAAGGCGAAAATATCAATTTCGTGGTACCACTTTGTTTGAAATAATTATTACTAATTAAAACCACTCATCACTGTCACATCCAACAGCTTCTTCTGTAACGTGAAGACTACGTCTCTGCCTACTCACTATAAAAAGTTTTGGGAGAGATGCTCCAGGGTGATGTTACAACAATTCTTTTCTTCCGATTCTCAGCTACCTCGGTTCTCTGTAATCAAGACACTTTATTGTAATGTATCCCTTTCTACGCAACTAACTATTACTTTTTACAAGCCCTGTTTTATCACTTATTATTAAATCATGCAACAATAAATTTATTATTTTTCTACAATTTAATTATTTAAACTATGTCCAAATTATTTGTATAATTATATTAAGCATTATTTTAATAATTTTAATATTTCAGCTGTTTTTCTTATATTTTTTTCGTCTGTTCTATAAATTTCATATTCACTTAACCCGGGAATTCCCATATTAACATCATCATTTCGATATTCCATTTTGCTGTTTTCTACAACCTTACCTGTCATATGAAAGCTTTTTGCCCCGGTTATTTTAGCTATTTCCTTAATATTATCTGAATTTACACCTGCAGCAACTAAAATCTCTATATCACTTGATCTTTCAACTAGTTTTTTAATTAACTTTACACCTTCAATACAACTATTTTTTTGTCCTGAAGTCAATATTGTATCTACACCTAATTTTCTAGCGGTCTCAAATGCTTCAAATGGATTTTTGCACATATCATATGCTCTATGAAGAGTAACTCTGCATCCTGTTGCCATATTCATAATTTCCTTCATATATGCCTCATTCAAACTTCCATCAGGATTAAGACAACCTATAACAATGGCATTTGCTCCTTCTCTTGCAAATTTTTCACTTTGTCTGCACATTATCTCAAATTCTGATTCTGTATAGCAAAAATCTCCAAATCTTGGTCTTATCATAACATTTATTGGAATTTGAATTTTATTTCTTATTATTTTAAATAACTCTAAATCAGGCGTTGTTCCTCCTATAATAATATTTGAACATAATTCAATTCTAGTTGCCCCTCCATTAGTTGCCGCAATAGCTGATTCTACAGAATCCACGCATACTTCTAACACATAGTGATTCATTCTTTTTTCCTCTTTTTATAATATATTTATTTTTATTCATGACTATTATTAAAAACAGTTATCAAAACGGAACAATTTTTGTATTCCTTAAGTTTTACATCTTCGTCAATATATCTATTATACATAAAAGACAGCATATACACTATGCGTATTTAAATAATTACGCTTCTTAATGTTTATCCTAATTTCTTCCCTATTATTCGATATAAACTATATTATCTTACAATACCCTGATAACAACAAACGCCAAGAGTAAAACCTACTTTTTCTGTAGATTACTTCTTGGCGTTTTTTATTGTTATTAAATTGTCTTTCCCAGGTCTGACCTAATTAGTTTAACATAAAGATTTATTTATTCATAAAACTGTGACTGCTAATTTTTTTTATTTTCACAGTAGGAATGTGAAAATAATAGTTTTACAAAATGCACTTCCCGACATAATGTCGCAAAGTTAAAGTTTGTTCTGCTAAACTTTTTGTTTGTTATTAAATCTTTATGGTTATATTTTACTCTATTAATATCGCAATGTCGAATTCTACGATGGTCTATTTTTGTAGAAAAATACATCTACTATGGTTTATTTTTTAGAAATAATAAAAAAATGGTTGGGACACGGGGTCCCAACCTGATAATAACCTTTCCCAATATACATATGCAAAATGTAGTAACTCATTAGTATTTCTATACTTTAATAAAAACTACTCGTCATTTTCCTGTTGTTGCAAATAAAACATTGTTTTCTAATTTTCAATCTCTGCTCTTAATTCTTCCTCTGTTGGTAAGTATAACTTATATTTTGATGCAAAAAGCTGTTCATTACCATGAAGAATAGAATACTTTGCAATATCCTCATCTGTATCAGAACAGAGTACAATTCCAATTGTAGGATTGTCTCCTTCACTACGTTTAAGTTCGTCATACATCCGAATATACATATCCATCTGACCTACATCCTGATGTGTAATTTTCTGCGTTTTCAAATCTATTAGTACAAAACATTTGAGAATATAGTTATAGAAAACAAGATCAATGTAATAATCCTGCTTTTCTGTATGAATATGTTGCTGTCTTGCCACAAAAGCATACCCTTTCCCTAATTCCATCAAAAACTTCTGTAAATTAGACAAAATACTATTTTCTAAATCACTTTCAGTAAAATCTGTATTTGAAGCCATACCTAAAAATTCTGCAATAACCGGATTTTTTATAAATTCTAACTTATCATTCTGATATTCCTTGGTTAGTTCATTCATTTCATTTTCTACAAGATCCTTCTTTTGAGTCTGAAGCATACGGTAATAGTACTGTGAAGAAACATTACGTTGTAATGTTCTAACACTCCATGCTTGTTGAAGCGCTTCTTTCTCATACCATTCACGTGCCTTTTCATCTTTTACTTGTAATAAAATGCGATAATGTGTCCATGATAATATCGGTTGAGATTTTCCACTCGCTGAGTGGAAAATCTCTGGATAAGTTTTATAAAATGAATAAAAATTGTATAGATTTGTTTTTGTAAAACCTTTTCCATACTCTGTTGATAATTCCTGAGATAATTTCTTTATTATCTTTGCTCCATACTCTGCCCGCTTTTCACCATGCAATTCCTCACTGGCGATTCGATAGCCCATCATCCAATTTCTCTGCACAAGAGTCATATTAACTGCCTGATGTGCAGCTTTCTGTGAGGATTCAATAATCTGTCGCATGTCTTTTAATATATCATCTGTCTCAATAAAATTATCCATAATACTATTTTGACCAGTGTTTATTAGTTTATTCTCCTTTGCCACTTCTTGATACTGATTTTTTTCTGCAATAGTGCCTTAACCATTTTATCTCTATCCTTTTTTTGCTACAAAAGCAACTACACTTGTTTTCAATTCACATATTCCACTATCTCTCGGAATATCATATTGCTGATCCACCACAGTAGATTTTAATACTGTCCATTCACTAAAAGCTTTTTCAAAAATTCTTTGCATTTCTTCTGTAGGTAAGCATACTTCAAATTGTGGAAGTATTTCATTTCCTGTTTTCTTGTCAAACTCTTTTATATTAGAATTTACAACTAAACATACAATGCCATTTTTGCGGATGCCATGTTCTATTTCTCGCAATTTATTAACAAAGGTTTCTTTTGAATCTACGTGTTCCAAAGATGATACCGCCATTACTAAATCATAATTTCTTTCTTTAATTTGATAATCATCAATCGATTTAACTATTCCACATATATTTGATGTAACACCATATTCATCAGCATTAGCATAAAGTTTTTCGATAGCTAAATCCAGTATATCCACACAATCTATTTTACACAACCTATCATAATAATGTCGAGCAATACATATGCAATTTCTTCCTACTCCACAACCTAAATCCAAGACATTAATTTCTTCGTATTTATCAAACAGAGGTATCAAATCTACTACTGTTTTTATTGGTCTTATTAGCCAACTACCCTCTTTATATAGTTCGGCATTAGAATATATTTCTATATGTGATTTTCTTTCGTTTTTACGTATTTCTTTTAATCTCATTTCTTCCATTTTTCTTTTGTATCTTTTATTTTTACTCCACTGATTTATCACTTTTTTGATCTCCGTTATGAGTTGTTCTTTATTGGTAATATAATAAATATATTTTGATGCAAAATATTACTTACTAATCCTTCTAAAGCATATTCCGCAACCACTGAATCTTTATCAGTGCAAAGAATAATACCAGTTGGCTTATTAGATTCTTCGTCATTTACTATTTGCCAATAGCCCTAATTTTCAGCCTATATTTCAAAATCTGGAGCTTATGACAAGCTTATAACTATAACTCACTACAATTTTGTTGTAAATAAATCATAATATAAATATTCTTAATTTAATGTTCCTAATTTTATTTTACTATCTAATTCCCATAACGCAGTTTTATTACTATCATACCTAAGTCTTTTTAATGCGGTATTGTAATCAACCCATTCATATTCCGTATGCTCTTGAGACAATTCCAAAATTGTTGTATCCATCCTAACAGCAAATGTATATTCAGGAATAACCAAACAATTTTCACCCCATATTTTTCTTGCTTCTTTAAAACAGTATGTTGGTATGCTATTTTGTGTATCAAGCACAGAATATTTACAATCCATACCTATGTTTGCTTCTTCATATGCCTCTCGTTTTGCAGATATTATTATAGTTTCATCCTCATCTTCTCCACCACCTGCTATAAATTGCCATACTTTCATATCATTTCTTTTAAATATGCAATATTTTACATTGCCGTTTTCAATATGATATGGAATGACTAATACCTGATATTTTGCTCTTGCCAATATATGTTCACCTCCCTAAATTTTAATTTATCATCTACCCAATTTTCTATTTTATACACAGTGCCATTAGTGTTTTATCACGCCATACTCGTGTTATTATATTTCGCTCAACATTTATACAGCTATATTCTACCATATCTATAATCAAATTGATATTTCATTATTTTATCAATTACAAAATTTCAGTTCAAATTATTTAGAATATTTGTGTCCAATTGACATCTCCTCAAAGCAGATGCACCCGCCAATACAACATTTGAGATATAGAGGTTTTAGGATTCTTCCTAACAAGAATGTATTTGTATATACAAATGCGTATCTTGCAATAGAACCAACCTCATTTTTTAATCTACTTTTGATAACCTGGAATTAATACTTTTCTTCTTTTAACAGATACGAGATACGCTATGCATATCTCGCATCTGATTAGCGGTCGGCAAATGTTCATTCATGCAAGCCTGATGACCACTTGCCTCGTCGCTATAACAAAAAGGGAACCATACTTTAAAAGTATGATTCCCTGATTATTTTTATCAAACCGTAATCGTTACGTTGATGTCTTCCCATTTACCCGCTTTTTTCATGTTTTTATCGAACTTTTTGTACTCTTTCAAGTAGTCCTTAGAAACTGTGAAATTGCCGATGTTTAGGGGCTTTTGACACCATAAACGATTATTTCCCACTTTCTGCGATAGCTGCCTGAGCTGCTGCTAATCTAGCAATTGGTACACGGAATGGTGAACATGATACATAATCAAGACCAATCTTATGGCAGAATTCTACTGAAGATGGATCTCCACCATGTTCTCCACAGATACCTACGTGAAGGTTAGGGTTAACCGGCTTACCAAGTTTGATAGCCATTTCCATTAACTTACCAACACCAACCTGATCTAACTTAGCGAATGGATCATTTTCAAAGATCTTAGCATCATAGTAAGCATCTAAGAACTTACCAGCATCATCTCTTGAGAATCCGTATGTCATCTGTGTTAAATCGTTTGTACCGAAGCAGAAGAAGTCTGCCTGCTTAGCGATTTCGTCAGCTGTAAGAGCTGCTCTAGGGATTTCGATCATTGTACCTACCTGGTATTCAAGTTCAACACCTGCTGCTGCGATTTCAGCATCAGCTGTTGCTACTACGATATCCTTAACATACTTTAATTCCTTAGCATCACATGACAATGGAATCATGATTTCAGGTTTAACTGTCCAATCACTGTGCTTCTTCTGTACATTGATAGCAGCACGGATAACAGCCTTAGTCTGCATCTTAGCAATTTCAGGATATGTAACTGCAAGACGAAGTCCTCTGTGTCCCATCATAGGGTTGAATTCGTGAAGTGAAGAAATAATTGTCTTGATTTCTTCTACTGTCTTACCCTGAGCATCAGCAAGTTTCTTAATATCATCTTCCTCTGTAGGAACGAATTCATGAAGAGGTGGATCTAAGAATCTGATTGTAACTGGGTTTCCTTCAAGAGCTTCATAAAGAGCTTCGAAATCTCCCTGCTGGTATGGAAGAATCTTTTCAAGAGCTGCTTCTCTTTCTTCAACTGTATCTGAACAGATCATTTCTCTGAAAGCTGCAATTCTGTCTTCTTCAAAGAACATATGCTCTGTACGGCAAAGACCGATACCTTCTGCACCAAGTTCTCTAGCTTTCTTAGCATCAGCTGGTGTATCAGCATTTGTTCTAACCTTAAGTGTTCTATATTTATCAGCCCATCCCATGATACGTCCAAATGTGCCTGCGATTGTAGCATCAACTGTAGGGATGATACCATCGTAAATGTTACCTGTTGAACCATCAATTGAGATGTAATCTCCTTCGTGATATTCTTTTCCAGCTAATGTGAACTTCTTGTTAGCTTCGTCCATAGCGATATCACCACATCCTGATACACAGCATGTACCCATACCACGAGCAACAACGGCTGCGTGAGATGTCATACCACCACGTACTGTTAAGATACCCTGTGAAGCCTTCATTCCTGTAATGTCTTCAGGAGATGTTTCAAGACGAACTAAAACAACCTTTTCTCCCTTAGCATTCCATTCAACAGCATCATCAGCTGTAAATACAACCTTACCACAAGCAGCTCCAGGTGAAGCTCCAAGTCCCTTACCAGCTGGTGTAGCAGCCTTAAGAGCAGCAGCATCAAACTGTGGGTGAAGTAATGTATCTAAGTTTCTAGGATCGATCATAGCTACAGCTTCTTCTTCTGTTCTCATGCCTTCATCAACAAGGTCACAAGCAATCTGTAAAGCAGCCTGAGCTGTTCTCTTACCATTTCTTGTCTGTAACATATATAATTTTCTGTTTTCAACTGTGAATTCCATATCCTGCATATCTCTGTAATGGTTTTCAAGTGTTTCACAAACCTTTACAAAGTCAGCGAATGCTTCTGGGAATTCCTGTTCCATCTGAGCGATTGGCATTGGTGTTCTAACACCGGCAACAACGTCTTCACCCTGAGCGTTCTTTAAGAACTCACCCATAAGCTTCTTCTCACCAGTTGCTGGATCTCTTGTAAATGCAACACCTGTACCACAGTCATCACCCATGTTACCAAATGCCATTGACTGTACGTTAACAGCTGTTCCCCATGAATAAGGGATATCGTTGTCACGACGGTAAACGTTAGCACGTGGGTTGTCCCATGATCTAAATACGGCCTTAATAGCTCCCATTAACTGTTCCTTAGGATCATCTGGAAAGTCTTCACCGATTTTTTCTTTGTATTCAGCCTTGAACTGTGCTGCTAATTCCTTTAAGTCATCAGCTGTGAGTTCTACGTCCTGCTGAACACCTCTATCAGCTTTCATCTTGTCGATAAGTTCTTCAAAGTATTTCTTACCAACTTCCATAACTACGTCTGAGTACATCTGAATAAATCTTCTGTAGCAGTCCCAAGCCCAACGAGCATTTCCTGACTTTTCAGCAATTGTATTAACAACTGTCTCGTTAAGACCAAGGTTAAGGATAGTATCCATCATACCCGGCATAGAAGCTCTAGCTCCTGAACGAACAGATACGAGGAGAGGATTTTCCTTATCTCCGAACTTCTTACCTGTGATTTCTTCCATTTTAACGATGTATTCGTTAATCTGTCCCTGGATTTCATCATTGATTTCTCTTCCGTCCTCATAATACTGAGTACAAGCTTCTGTTGTGATTGTGAATCCCTGTGGTACAGGAAGACCTAAACCTGTCATTTCTGCAAGGTTTGCACCTTTACCACCGAGGAGCTCACGCATGTTAGCATTACCTTCGCTAAAAAGGTACACCCATTTGTTTGCCATCTGTTCTTCCTCCTAATAAATAATAAGTATTGTATGTCATGAGCTGTAGAATGGCATTCCTTACCAGCTCATACAATCGATTTTTGGTGTTGCCCTGTTTTCCGGATAAAATATGTTCAATAAATGTCTCTTTCTATGTAGTCACGCAGAAAAAGGGCGCACTAGCACCTACGGAACAATTATAACATACAGCGCCTTATAGTCAAGAGAGAACGCTGTTTTTAGTTTAAAATGCAAATGTCAACTTTAAGTAGACACTTTTTTCTAATTATTGGCAAATTTAACTA